>OIYD01000024.1_pt1 | contig 162096 bp, 124 predicted proteins | sample 1588141 | NCBI WGS metagenome assembly OIYD01 (sample SAMN03283259) | human gut metagenome | biome: human-associated habitat; material: feces | host: Homo sapiens | place: USA | collected 2013
ATTTCTCCCCTTCTTTGTACTCTGTCTTAGCAGGATTTGCTTTAATTTCAACTTTTTCTACCGTCGGTTTCTCCGGTTCTACCGGTCTTTCTTCCAAACCTTCAAATGCTGAAGTTAATACTTTCAGCGCTTCATCAATCTGAATCTGCTGTGCGGAATAATCTGCAAATACTGTCTGTGCATCCGTCAGCGCTTTTGCAAATGCCGCATAAGAAGTGTCTGTGTACCCTTCTGCCGACGTATCTTTTACTTCATTGATTTTTGCTTCCAGGGCGCTTCTGTCAATCAGATCGTTTTCATTCTCGATTTCACCAAGTTTGAATTTTGCCTGTTTGATATAACATAAATCTGTTCTTACATTATAATTACCTGATTCAAATGCATTCTTAGAAAACTCTTCGTCAAAGTGTCCGTAAGAATCCATGATAAATGTTCCATCATCCAGAACTAAAATTCCCGCATATCCCGTATCACCGGATTTTGCATTCATTGCCCAGTCTTCTTCGATCAGTATACGGTATTCACCTTCGTTTTGCTCTAACAGGTCTTCATATGTTCCAACCCATGCAACCCAGTCGCCTGCCATCCAGTTGTTATCAAGCTTACCGTCTTTGTATACGATCTCACGGAATGTGATCAAAAGACGTCCGCTGATCGGATCATATACAGCTTTATGTCTTTCCCCTGCAAGCGAACCTTGCATTTCTTCCGGTTTACTCCATGTTTTTCCTTCATCATCAGAATAGAACATCACGGATAAGTTTGGTTTTTTATCACTTCTTGCCAGCGCCATGATCCGTTTTCCATCCGGTGAGCGGAACATTCCGACTTCACAGATTCCATATTTGCTTTCGATACTTCTATAATCAGCTAAATATCTTTCCGGCTCGCTCCACTGTTCATTTCCGTCTTCATCAAATGTCAGATAGCTCTTGAAGTTGACATAACCATAATCATGGAAAACACCCATCCATTTCTGAATGTAATTTCCCTGTTCATCTTTTAACTGCACAAGACTTGCCATTGCTACGATTGTATGTTTTTTCTCTGCTCCGTCAAAAGAAGGCCAGTGATTCTTATATTCTGTCCAAGTTTCTCCGTCATCATCAGAGTAGGCAGTATCCCATCCGCCTCTTTGTAAATCCCAGTTCGGACATGCTGAAATCAGCATAATTCTTTCTTTTCCATTACCCATATCCAATGTATATAAGGTAGGTGTTTCCTGACAAGTTGCAAACGATGCCGGAATATCTTTCTTCTCCGTCCAAGTCTCGCCTTCATCATCACTAATCTGCATAATAATCGGTCCATGACCGTGTCCTGTCGGATAAGCAGTAATCAGTCTGCCTGTCTTTGTCTGAACCATGTCCGGCTGTCCAAGATACTGTCTAGGTGTATTCGGAGCTTTTTCAATATCTTTCAGATATTTATCCGCCAATTCATACTGTGGAATCCTTGAATTTGCATACAATACTTTCTTACAGTTTACTGTAACTTTTTCCGTATATCCGCCGCCTGTTACAGTAATGACCGCTTTTCCTTTCTTGTTCGCCGTTACTAAACCGTCCTCATTTACACTTGCAATTTCCGGCTTGTTTGAGACATATGTAATCGTCTTATCTTCGGCGTCTGTTATCAAGTTTGTTGTAATCTGATACGTTTCTCCGATATTTACCGTTGGATTCGTATCCGCAATGTTTAATCCTTTTACTTTCATTGCGGAAAGTATTTCACTTTCATTCAATACACGGTTATAAACTTTCACTTCATCGATCAGACCTGTAAATCCAGTACCGCCGATCACATCCGCAGGTGTTTTAATAGGATTATTTTTTGTCCATGCATTGATATCACCGACTCTTGTACCGTTTACATACATGGCAAGACCCTGATCTTTATCCTGCACCCATGTAATATGATACCACTTGTCTTTCTCGAAATCATACTGATACGACAAGACGTCTCCGCCATTATTTCCTACACGGAATCCGGATACTCTGTCTGCCGCCATCTTCAATGAGAAGGAAAATGCTTTTGTGGAATCTTCCAATACAGAAATCTCTTTATTAAATTCTGACGTAGTCTTTACCCAATACAAAATCGTCCAGTCTTTGTCATTCAGATCGCCTGCCGTCTGCGTAATCACTGCACCTTTTCCGTCTTGTGTTACGTTCAGCGCTTTTCCTGATTTGCCGGCTTCGGTTGTGCAGGAAGCATCAAGAGTACCGTCACGTTTTCCCCATTCATCCTCTAACTTCTGTCCTTTCACATCGTCAAATGAATAGTAAGAAACCTGCGCTCCTTCTTCAACCTCAGCTTCTTTTACAACGATCGTAACAGAATCTTTCTTTTCTTCATTTTGGTTAGATGTCACCGTAATAACAGCGCGGCCTGATCCCTTCGCAGTTACCGCTCCGTCTTTCACAACTGCAACTGCCGGATTATCGGTCGACCATGTGACTGTGTTATTCAATACATTTTCCGGAAGGACTGTAACTTCAAGCTGAGTTGTACCTCCCTGCTGTAATTCAACCTCTTTCTCTCCGTTGATCGATACTGAGTCAACCTCGGTCACTCCCGCTTTCTTTAATGCGACATATTCTTCTGTCAGCTCGGCAATTTTTGTTTTGATCGTATTCATATCCGACGCAAGTTCTTGTTTTCCCGCATCTGTCAGATAATACGCGCTTGATGCATAAGTCGGTTTTACAGAATCCATCAAAGCATCCACTTTTGCCGCCATGCTCGGAACATCTGATTTCATTTTAATAAGTTTATTTACATCGCGTACACCTTCTGCCATTTTTTCAAAACGTGTACTTGATTTTGTAACTTTTGCTTCAGAATCATCCGGGAATACAAGGAAACAATCCCCGGCTTCAAATGCATTGTGAGTCGTGTCTTCCAATGGATTCTCAACCCATGAGTCATATGCCCAGCGAAGATATCCTTCTCCGCCTACGGAATAAGAATACATCATTGTCCAGTAGCTTTCTCCCGGCGCACTTAATGAAAAGTTACCCGGTTTATGACCTGTACATGTATAAATAGTTGTACGAAGTCCCGCATCTTCACGAGCCTGTCTTATTTCTTCAAACTGCTGAGGATGGGCCTTTACCGCGATAGAACCTACATTCAGGTCGTCTACGCGCATTGCAAGATCTTTTTTCTCAACAAATCCATCCATCGCTCCCGCACTCTTTAATTTCAAAGGTGTCGGAATGCCGCGTTTAATTGAATCGATCAAATCAAACGCCGCCTTATTAAATCCTCTTTCATCGATACCGATATAAGCGTCGTTAAACCAGCCTTTTTCATATAAATGGTCTGCAAGATCATTCAGAAATGCCGTCCATATCGTTGTCCATTCTTCTGAACCCGGAGTCAATCGTTTTTTTACTGTTGTCTTTGTCGCTTCATCATAATAAACAACTGAGTTTGTCCAAGGCGCAATACTGTAACATACGATCTTGTCCCCGATTTTCATAACGTCTTTGTTAAACGTTACCCATTTATCAAAATCCGTATAATCAAAACTCCATTTTCCATCCGCTTTCTTTGTCCATTTAACCATAGAAGGGAATTTAACAGTTCCTTCCCCGTATGTCTGACCTGCCCACGCCTCTTCTACGATTGTAGTTGTAATGGCATGTCCGCCGGCATTTTTATATAATCCCATGTGGGATTTTAAAATTTCAAAATGCTCTTCAGAAAACGGCGTTACATCATAATATTCTGCGATACGATACGGGTTCTGCCACAATTCCATATCAAAACCATCTTTAAACTTCGTCGCATCCGGAAGTTCTGCATCAGCAACTTTTAACGTATAAGTAAATGTAAGTGGTTCTGCTAATTCTTTTGCCGTTACCGTAACCGTTCCTGTATAACTACCTGCCGCTGTTCCTGCCGGAACTTTCACAGATACCCAGATATTCTGAAGTTTGTTCGTTCCAATATTCATCGCTGTTCCGGCATCCTGATAAAGCACTTCATTTGCTTCCTGTCTGCTTCCTTTCGGAACTTCTCTGTCAGGATCACCGTATCCCGGCATTCCTGTATAAGCCTGAACTGATTTAATAAATTTTAAATCCACATTTGCTTTCGGAATCGTATTGCCGTTTCCGGTGAAATCACTTGCCGTCGCTGTTACATCTGTATAAGAAGAATCTATCGAAGCTAAAGAAATCTCAGAAGTAACCGTATCATTCTTCCATGCATTCAAAGTATCTTCTGTTTTGTTTGCTGCTTTTACCTCAGTTAATTTATCCTGGGTATACTGAAGATTATTATCTGTAATTGTTCCGTGAAGTTTTGCTTCTTCCGGTTCTCTGTAAGTATATACATACACCTCAGCGGCATCGATCAGAATGTCCGAACCTGTTCCTGATGCATTTCTTTCCCCTGTAGCCACCGCTTTTAATGTGTGTTCTTTTTCTTCTAAATCGGAAATCGTTGTAATGAATGTAGAATTGATATTAGTAGCATTATAAAGGTCTCCCTCTGCTTTTTCCTCACCGTCGATCAGATACTTCACTTTTCCCATCATTCTGTTTTTACCGGAATAGATATCGATCTTATGTCCTGTAAATTTCACTTCATAATAGGTTGCTTCAGGATGCGCCGGATCTACTTTTTTTGACCATGTATGCTGCGCATCTCCTGCCTCCCATTTTCCTTCTGCGAATGTGAAGTAGTTTGTTTCTCCGCTCTGCTGTGTATGCGGAATTTTCACCTTTTCTTCAATCGGAGCTTTTTTTCCTGTAATCTTTTCATACATGCATTCTGCTATGTACAGATATCCTGCATCTGTAAAATGTACTTTATCTGTATTATAAAGATTTTCTTTTCCTTCGGTCTTTTCATACATATCAATGAAATCCCATGCGGCATTTTCTTTAATCAATGCCTTCTGAGCCTGATAGACTTTTTCGACCTTTTCCTGAGTGATATCGTTTCCCGTCGTCTGATAACATTTCGGAGACGTGGCAAAAATAACTTTGTTATTCTCCGTCTTATACTCATTATAAAACGCTGTCATCTGTGTTTTATAATTTTCTTCGTTCCAGTTTTTGGAATCATTCGTTCCAAGCATAATAATTACAATGTCTGCATTATAAGCTTTACTTTGTTCGTATTCTGTACCGCTTTTATATGGATTACTTGTCCCCTCCATCAAAAACGCACCTGTTTCCCCAAAGTTTTTTACTTCATATCCGCTTCCAAGTAAACTCTGCAAACGTGCCGGATATGCATTTGGTCCTTTCTTTCCTGAATTCGCGCCCGTCGAAGTGTACCCTTCCGTCAGGCTGTCTCCCACGCATGCCACCTTGATCTTCGCGGCGGCATCTGCCGTCTCACCTTCTGCCCATGCGATCGTGCCGCTTCCTAGAATACACCCTAATGTAAGCACAACACTTAAAACAATTCCCATTGCTTTTCGCATTAGTTTTTTGACATTTTCCACAACTATTTTCCCTTCCTTTCTTAGCATTTTGCCCACATACTCATACAGAACCATATACCCTTTTGTTCAATGTGTCAACATTATTTTTACCCCCCCCCGCTCCATATGTCGTATTTTCATCATTTTCCATATAAAATACATTTATTTTTATGCATAATGACGAGTTTTTCGAGGGCTGATTTTCTAACTTCTGCATATACTATATAAAATACTTTTCTGCTTATGAAAGGAGACTTGTTATGCTTGCTTCCTATAAACTTTCCGGTAAATACATCTTTATCTCCGGTTTTCTGTTCACGTCTGTTCTCGGAACACTGTCGCACTTTTTCTATGAATGGTCCGGCGATTCAACTTTTATAGGTCTTGTCTGCCCAATCAGCGAATCTGCATGGGAACATATGAAACTTTTGTTCTTTCCGGCTCTGCTCTACTGCTTTCTTTTCAAACTAATATATAAAAACGCCGTTCCAAACGTATCTTTACCACTTTTATCCGGCATTCTGACAGGAACGACACTTATCCCTGTTTTCTTTTATACTTACTCAGGCATACTCGGCTTTACGGTTGTCTGGATCGATATTGCTATTTTTTACCTTTGTACTGGAATCACTTTTTCAATGGCATCCAAATTATATGAGCAGAAAAATATCGCACGTTTCCGCTTCCTCATATATGGACTGACTATATTATATTCCATCCTTTTCTTTATATTTACCTTTATTCAGCCGGATATTGCCCTGTTTCAAAATCCATGACTTTTCATACCGCGTCCGCTTACGCCTGCTTCTTTTTTCTATCTGTCTTTCACTTCATTTTTCAGTCTGTTTTCCGGTTCATTTTCCAATCCACTTTCCATCCTCGGTAAGAGGAAGCGGCTTCCCGTCAAGAACAGCGCTTTTTAAAATATCTTCTATATTATAAACAAGTTTCAGAGAAAAGAAGCCGCAGTCTCTCTCCAACAGATCAAAGAAAATCTTATCTCCCTCCCATAACTTCAGCGTCTCGATCTTTGATTTTTCAACCCATTCCAACTCGCCCTCATCACAGTCGATCGGTTCTCCTTCAAACCCGTCAGCCGTATAAAGCGACATGTATTCTACAACATCTTCACCGTAAACAAATGTCACGATTCCCCGGTAAGCCCACGAAGTCAGCGTATATCCCGTTTCTTCTTTCACTTCTCTTAGCAAGCACTCTTCAGGACTTTCTCCATATTCAAAATGTCCGCCGACACCGATCCATTTATCTTTATTCACATCATTTTCTTTCACCGTACGGTGAAGCATTAAATATTTATCGTCTTTTTCTATATAGCATAATGTACTTAATTTTGTCATAGCCATCCTCCTTAATACGGTCTCTATATTTGTATCTTTATCCGTTTTCAGACTTTTTTATTTTCTTCACTTTTTATCATTTATCCTCATCTTTTCCCCTAAGAAACTGCGATTCATACAAATGTCTGTAAAATCCGTCTGCAGCCATCAAGCTCTCGTGATTGCCCTGCTCAATAACTTTTCCGTCTTTCATAACGAGAATCACGTCCGCCTCGCGGATCGTTGACAGACGATGCGCCACAATAAACGTCGTCCGCCCTTCCATCAATTTTGTAAAAGCCGCCTGTATCTTTACTTCTGTTCTTGTGTCGATCGATGACGTCGCTTCATCGAGGATCAGCATAGGCGGTCTGCACAGCATAACACGCGCGATGCATAAAAGCTGTTTCTGTCCTTGCGACAGCCCGTCTCCGTCTTCTGTCACCCACGTGTCATATCCGTTTGGCAGACGCAGGATTACATTGTGAATATAAGATGCTTTTGCAGCTTCTATCATTTCCTCTTCTGACGCGTCGGACCTTCCTAAAAGAATATTTTCCCGGATCGTTCCCGTTTTCAGCCACGTTTCCTGAAGCACCATGCCATATGCACAGCGCAGACTTTCCCTCGTAACCTCACGCACATCCTTTCCGTCTACTGAAATACAGCCGCCGTCTACATCATAAAACCGCATAAGCAGATTGATCAGCGTTGTTTTTCCGCATCCCGTCGGTCCTACAACAGCGATCTTTTGTCCCGGCATAACTTTCAAATTAAAATCCGTGATCAGATTCTGTTGTGGCATATACGAAAAATCAACATGCTCTGCCAGTACATGTCCCCGGACATGAGTCAGAACCGCCGCATCTTTTGCATCTTCCGGCTGAGGAATTTCTTCTATTAACTCAAAAATACGACCGGCACATACAACCGCGTTTTGGAACTCTGTCACAACTCCGGATATTTCATTAAACGGCTTTGTATACTGATTTGCATAACTCAAAAAACTTGTAAGCTGCCCTACTGTCAGCGTTCCGTTTACTACCGCAAACGCACCTGCGATCCCGACTCCCGTATATACGAGACTGTTTATAAAACGGGTCGCCGGATTTGTAACGGAAGAGAAAAATGTCGCTCTCAAATATGCGCTTCCTAATTTTTCATTAATCTTATCAAACCGCTCCGTCACTTTTTCTTCCTGCCCAAACGCCTGTACTACTTTCTGATTGCCGATCATTTCGTCGATCAGACCTGTCTGTTCTCCTCTGATTTCAGACTGAAGACGAAACATCGCAAATGTTTTGCGGGCAATAAAGTTCGCCACAAAAAATGAAATCGGAGTGATCAAAACGACGACAAACGTAATATTTACATCAACCGACAACATAAATCCCAGCGTGCCGATAATCGTTGCAGCTCCTGTAAACAACTGGGTAAATCCCATCAAAAGTCCGTCCGCAAACTGATCTACATCCGCAATAACACGGCTTACTATTTCTCCGGATGGATGATTGTCGATGTATTTCAGCGGAAGGATCTGAATCTTCCGAAAAGCTTCGTTTCTCACATCCTGCACGACCTGATAAGTCATTTTATTATTGCACACATTCATCAGCCACTGCGCAAGCGCCGTAATACCCGTACATATTCCGATCTGAAACAGAATTCGGAATATCCCGGCAAAGTTTACCGCTCCTTTTCCTATGATCTCATCTACCGCATAACCGATCAGTTTCGGAATGTAGAGCGTAAGGGCGACGCTGACTGCTGCCAGCAAAACAGAAAAAACAACAAAAATACGATACTTCCCAAGATGCCCGAATACTTTTTTTAATATTTCTCCCCGGCTCATTTTCCGATCTTTGCTCTGTGGCTTACTCTGCTCTGCCTGCACTTTTGACTTCTGTATTTTATCTTCATTGACTGTTTGTTTTTTAAGCATGTAAAACCGCCTCCTCCGGAAATTGTGAATAATAAATCTCCTGATAAGCCGAACAGTTTTGCATCAGCTCCTCATGTGTTCCGACCGCCACAGCTTTCCCTTCTTCCAGCACAACGATCCGATCTGCATATCTGACCGATGCCGCCCGCTGAGAGACAAGAAATACTGTCGGATTTTCTTTCATGTTTTTAATCGCGTCACGCAAAGCCGCGTCGGTCGCGAAATCAAGCGCCGACGCACTGTCGTCCAATATAAGAATATCCGGTTTTCTTACAAGCGCTCTTGCGATCGTCATACGCTGTCTCTGCCCGCCGGACAAATTTCTCCCGTTTTGTTCTATCATAAATTCAAGCTTTCCCGGCTTTGAATCAACGAACTCTTTCGCCTGTGAAATTTCAAGCGCTTCTTCCAGTGTTTGTTCCGATGCATTTTCATCTCCCCACCGAAGATTCTCCGCAACCGTCCCTTTAAAAAGCACCGCTTTTTGAGGAACCACGCCGATATGACTGCGCAAACTTTCAATCTCATATTCTCTTACATCATGTCCGAAAACCTTCACTTCTCCTTCCGACGCGTCATAAAACCGAGGGATCATGTTTACGATCGATGATTTTCCAGCCCCTGTTCCGCCGATAATCCCTATCGTCTCTCCCGGCATTGCCCGAAACGAGATGTTGCTCAACGAAGGCGCTCCCGCATTTTTATATGTCAATGACACATTGGAAAATTCCACCGCAGGAATCCTTTTTTCTTCTGTATACAACAAACTTCCCGACTGCATTTCCGGTTTTATTGCCAACACAGCTTCGATCCGTTTTCCGCATGCAGCCGCTTTCGTCACCGTAATGATCAGATTCGCCAGTTTCACAAGCTCCACAAGAATCTGCGACATATAGTTGACAAGAGCCACTACTTCCCCCTGAGTCAGACTCCCCATATTTACACGAACCGCGCCGACATAAATAAGAACTATAATACCCACGTTCACGATAATATACGTCAGTGGATTCATAAGCCCGGAGATACTTCCGACAAATTTTTGTTCCTTTGTCAACATTTGATTGTTTTCTTCAAATTCAGCCTTTTCTTTTTCCTCTTTATTAAAAGCACGAAGCACTCTTACACCGATAAGATTTTCTCTCGTTTTTAGAAGAATTTCATCTAAATATGACTGCACTTTCTTATAAAGAGGCATTGTAATCAGCATGATCCCAAATACAACTACCGACAAAAGAGGAATTACAACAACAAAAACCATTGCCGCTTTGACATCTACCATAAAAGACATTGCCATTGCGCCGAATACAATAAAAGGCGAACGTAAAAAAAGACGAAGGACAAGGTTCACTCCTGCCTGCGCCTGATTTACATCACTTGTCATTCGGGTCACAAGCGTAGAACTGCCGATTTCATCCATTTCCGAAAAACCGAAATGTTGAATATGTTCAAACAGCGCATGCCGCAGTCCTGTTCCGAACCCAGCCGCCGCTTTTGCCGAAAAATATTGAGCTGTAAGAGAACATATCAGCCCGACGATTCCCAATACAATCAAAACAAGACACATTCTTATAATATACGGGCTGTCTTTTTGAGCAATTCCTTTATCGATCACCGCAGCCATAACAAGAGGAACAAGAAGTTCAAAAGATGCCTCCAGCATTTTAAACAGCGGAGCCAATATAGTCTCTTTCTTATAATTTTTTAAATAAATAAAAAGTGATCTCATGTCATTTTCTCCCTGTGCAATATTTCTTTAAGAAGCATTCCCCGCATTTAGGATTTCTTGCTGTACAGATACTTCTTCCAAACGTAATGATCTGAATATTATACAATATCCAATGATCCTTTGGCAGTTCCTTCATCAGATCCTGTTCTATCTTTTCGGGATCAGATTGTTTTGTAAATCCCAGTCTGTTAGAAATCCTTTTCACATGCGTATCCACAACTACGCTGGCATCATGATAGATGTTCCCTCTGATCACATTCGCCGTCTTCCGTCCGACGCCTGCTAAAGAGGTCAGATCTTCCAGACTCCTCGGCACTTCACCGCCAAACTTCTCCCTGATATCTTTCATACAGGCAATGATGTTCTTCGCTTTATTGCGATAAAATCCTGTCGGCTTGATATCCTGCTCCAACTCCTTTAAGTCCGCGTCGGCAAATGCGTCCACAGATGTATATTTTTGAAACAAATCTTTCGTCACAATATTCACTCTGGCATCCGTACACTGAGCGCTCAACATCGTTGCGATCAGCAGCTGCCACGGCGTCTCATAATTCAGATAACAAATATATTCCCGTCCATATTGTTCATCTAAAAGATTCAAAATTTCTTCGGTTCGCTTTTTCATGCAGCTTTTATCTTCTCCTTATTTATAATCCGTCAACTTGCATCTGTATACAACAAAATCAACGTCACTTGTATCGGTTGCAGTCCCTGTTGCAAAAGACCCAAATAGATCCAACCTTTTTACACCATTTGCTTTACAAATTTCCGTAACTTTATCAATCAATTCCGTTATCGGCATAACATTCATCGTCTATCAGTCTTCCTTATTCTTCACTTTTGTTATTAACACACTTGGAGTTTTACAATTAATACTTCCTTTTATTTCATACAGATCAGATTCAATGCAATATTTCATTCCCATTGTATCAGAACTTTTTACTCTTTTCTATTAATGTTCCGCACTTCATCGTCATATTTGCAATATTTTATATATCATCAGTTATCGAGGACAGCGCCTGACTAACGAAACTTAACTTGAGCCCAATCCCGGCAGGCTATCCCGCACGCACAGCGCTCCATACCCAAGCAGCGCATTCGGCCATCGCTCGTATCCCGCAAGCTGCTTTGCGCCTTTTCTTAAATAAGCTTTTACTTTTTCTCCATAAAGATATGGATCGTTTCCTCTGACAATTCCCCACTCCATCAAAAGCGCAGCGCTCCCGGTCACAAAAGGAGCAGCAAAAGAAGTTCCGCTAAAAGACTGATATCCGCCTCCCGGGACAGGCGCTGTAACGCGCACTCCAGGTGCGGCAATATCCGGTTTCAGCACGTTCTCACCTTCGTACATCCCCGCCGGACCTCTTCCCGAAAAATCCGCATACGAAAATGTCCGGGCATCATATGCCGCCACGGTAACAGCAAGCGACGCCGTAGATGGAATCGTCAATGTCGACATACTGTTCGGCTGTAAAAACGCTGTCCCCATATTTAATGACGACTGTGTCGGAAGCCACATTTGATACTCCCCGTCCACAATACGGCCGGGAGTTAAAACAATTTTCCACACGCCGCTTTCTATATACTGTTTTCCGGGAAGAAGCGACAGATAAATCTCCTGTTTCACGCTGTACGGCTTCGGTTCTCCATAATAAATCAAAAGTTCTGTATCTCCGAGTATATACCGCTGAGCTCCCAAAAATTCATAAAACGGTCCTGCCTGCCTTCCCGACGGACTGATCACCGAAACTCCCATCTCGTCAACATACGATTTCCATATTTGAATACTCAGCGCCGGTTCTCTTTGCTGAACGGCAAGTTCTACCGTCTCAGATATCTGCCGCCGCACTTTTCCCGACACATGACCTGCCGACGCCCCCTCATTTCCGCTTCCGATGCAGATTACATTTTTCCACATGTCCGCAATATCGTTCAAAAAACGTTCTACAAGAGAAGTTCCGTCATGAGATCCATATGTGTTGCCAAAACTGATGTTTATCGCCACCGGACGACGAAGTTCTACAGCCTTACGGACAATATAATCTACTCCCCGCATCAGTTCTGTTGTTCTCGGAAAACCGCCTTCTCTGGGGGCTCCCATCTTTACGATGATCAGTTCCGCCTCAGGCGCAGCTCCCCGAAACCTTCTTCCCTCACTTCCCCGGCCATTCCCTGCCGCGATTCCCGCCACCGCTGTTCCATGACCACTGACATCGGATGTTTTCACCATCTGCCGCCTTACCTCTTTGTCCTCTGTTGCTAACGCCGCATCGATCTGCTCCCGTGTATACTCTGTTCCTGCCAAATATCCTGCCGGAGGCCTCCCATTAACAGACTGATCCCAAAGAGACACAATCCGCGTTGTTCCATCCTCATTTCTGAACTCTGCATTTTCATAATCGATCCCACTGTCAACAATTCCGATAAGAGTCCCTTTTCCTCTCAAAGATAACGGCATATCCTGTACAATATCTATGCACGACACCTGCCTGCCTACATCAGTTTGAAAATACAGCTTTTTCGGTTTTTCTATAAATTCCACTTCCGGGAGCTGAGCCAGTTGTCCGATCCGTTCTTCCTCGATGACAATAACCGCATAGCCGTTCAACAGTTCCGTAACCGATCGCGCCGTTTGCCTGACCGCTTCAAGTGTTCCCGAATATTTTACGATCAGTTCCCACACATTTTCTTCTTTATCATATCCAACATCCAGCTCTTCGGAGCGTTCTCTTTCTCCCTGATCGGCATCCAGAGCCAGATTTAAAAGATTTTCCAGTTTTTGACTCATTCATTCTCCTATGACTGCAGCACATTCATTTTTTGCATTATATGTACTTCAGGAAACTTTCAACATAAAAAATCATGATCTTTACCAACCTTTTTATCTCCGGCAAAGACCATGATCTTCTTTTTTCTTTATTACGTCGTCTATTTATTTTCTTTTCTTGATTTTCTTTTCTTTAGTTCCTTTTCTTTAGTTCCTCTGTCCGTTTACTTCCTGTATGCAAACAGCGGAAGTCCGTCCTGCTGCGGAACTTGTACTTCTCCTTGAATAAGCGGTTTCGCATAACGGATAAATTCATCACTTACGTCTGATCCGTCTTTAGTGATCCACCCGGCAGGCACACCTTTTTCACGATTGCAGATTTCATTCACATCTTTTGCCTCGTAACTAAGTTTATATTCTTCACCGTCCGCTCTCACAAAGGCGATCATCTTTCCGCTTTCGCCATGCAAAGCACATTTTACGCCATACGCTCCCGAATCAACCGCCTCCTGCAAATCCGTCGCAGAAAGCATTGCCGAAGAACATCTCTGACTTACGTTCAATTCAACAGAACGAACCTTTACGCCGAGACGGTCTTTTATCAGGTTTTCCAAATATTTTCCTGATCCGGTCAGCATTTTATGCCCGAAAGTATCCACTCCTACCTCGCTTGCAAGTTCACAAATAAACGTTCCTTTGCCATCGTTAATTCCTTCCGAGATACAAACGATCACATTTGACACTTTTTCAAGAGACGCGCTCACATCCTGTATAAACCGTTCTGTATCAAACGCCACTTCCGGCAAATAGATCAGAACCGGATTATCTCCTTCAAATTTTCGTGCCAATGCGCTTGCCGCTGTAAGCCATCCCGCATGACGCCCCATGATCTCGACGATTGTCACTGATTTTTTATTATCATATACCGATGCGTCAACTGCAATCTCCCGCACGGTTGAAGCCACATATTTTGCCGCGCTTCCAAACCCCGGCGTATGATCTGTATTGACAAGGTCGTTATCGATCGTTTTCGGTATACCCAGAAAGCAAATATCGCTTCCGACCATCTCCGCATAACGCGACAGTTTGCTCACTGTATCCATCGAATCATTTCCTCCGATATAAAAGAAATAACCGATGTCATATTCCTTAAATCTTTCAAATAATTTCGGATATACTTCGTCGTTTAGATCTTTCGGTAATTTATATCTGCAAGAGCCAAGATATGAACCGGGCGTTGTCTTTACTAATTCCAGTTCTCCCGAGCGCTTCAATTCTTCCATATCCATGACCCGGCCTTCGGCAAACCCTTCGATTCCGTTAATCATGCCGAACACTGCACCAAAAGAATCCTTTCTGTTCAACGCTTCATTGACAACTCCGTATAAGCTTGCGTTGATAACTGCCGTCGGTCCGCCCGACTGTCCTACGATCACATTTTTTTTCATCTCTTCCTCCTTATTTTAATCACCGAAAGTTCAAAAATCACATTCCGGGATTGTAAGCATCTGCCAAGATTTCGGATAATCCCGGCCTTTAGCTTTTCGCTATTATAAAAACACTTTTACTATATATGAAAAAATTGAATTTTACAATATAGAATAACTAATGTATACTACACCTTAGACAACATGACAGATAAAATCAGGAGGTATGATATGAAATACATTTCATTTGCAATTCCTTGTTATAACTCAGAAGCCTATATGGAAAAAGCGATCAACTCAATCCTTATCGGAGGAGAAGATGTCGAAATTCTTATCGTCAACGATGGTTCAAAAGACGGAACGCAGGAAATCGCCGAACGGTACGAAGCTCAATATCCGACGATCGTCAAGGCGATCCAAAAAGAAAACGGAGGACACGGCGATGCAGTCAACTGCGGACTTTCTCATGCCACAGGAAAATATTTTAAAGTAGTAGACAGCGACGACTGGGTTGACGAAAGCTCTCTGTTTAAAATTCTTGAAACAGTAAAAACATTTGTGAAAGAAGACACACTTGTCGATATGGTAATCTCAAACTATGTTTACGAAAAAGTCGGCATGGAACATAAAAAAGTGATCCGCTATGACAATGTGCTTCCCGAAAATACGATTTTTCACTGGGATGAGATCGGACATTTCCGGCTCGACCAATATATTTTGATGCACTCCGTTCTTTATCGGACAGAGATGCTGAAACTGTGCCAGTTAAAATTACCGAAGCACACTTTTTATGTTGATAATATTTACGTGTATTATCCGCTTCCGCATGTACGCACCCTTTATTACCTGAATGTCGATTTCTACCGCTATTTTATCGGGCGGGAAGATCAGTCCGTCAACGAAAAAATCATGATCGGAAGGATAGATCAGCAATTATTTGTAACCAAGACAATGATCTCCATGTATGAACTGCGGATGATCTCAAGTAAAAAACTGCGAAAATATATGGTTAATTATCTTGCGATCATGATGACTGTTTCATCCATTTTATGTATCCGTTCTAAAAAACCGGAGAACTTAACTAAAAAGAAAGAACTGTGGAGCTACTTAAAACGAAAAGATTACAAAACTTATATGAAGATCCGCTACGGTATACTCGGACAGACGATGAATCTCCCGGGAAGATCCGGACGTAAAGTATCTTCTCTTGCATACAGCGTTGCAAGACGCCTGATCGGATTTAACTAACTTAAAAAACGGTGCATCGGAAGCTTTTCCATGTACCGTTTTCTTAATTTTCAATTTTTTGTAACAGTTCAGCCATACAGTGTACGGGAAGCACAAAACATGTCTGCATGTTTTTGCTAACGGACATCTGTATGCGCTAAGCGCCCATTTATGAGTAAAACAGTGGCGTCAGCCACAATAAGCACGTGGTGCGGTTTTGCGAATGGCGCGTGCTGAATTGTTACAATTTTTTCATTTTTTCATTTTTTTTAAAAAAACACTTGATTTTTTTTTAGAGTCTGATATAATAACCATGTTGCTTACGGGAAACAACAAAAAACAACACAAAACGGTACAATGCGGAATGGTGTAATTGGCAGCACAGCAGACTCTGACTCTGTTAGTAGGGGTTCAAGTCCCTTTTCCGTAGCTTGGAATTTGTAATAAACAAATTCCTTATTTTATCGGAGTGTGGCTCAGCTTGGTAGAGCGCTACGTTCGGGACGTAGAGGCCGCAGGTTCGAATCCTGTCACTCCGATTCATCCTCCATTTTATGGAGGATTTTTTATTTTTCATAATGTAAAAGCTGATTGAATTTCGTTAAGGTTATCCGATGCATGTCAGATTCTTAAATTGGAAGCTGCATGTTTGGATAATCTTTTTTATTTACTTTTTTACTAAGATAATTGTAACAAAATGAAAGAATTCGGCACTAACTGGCAGAAGGAGGTTGAAAGCACAAGTGATCGAAGAAATATACGAGATGTATTCAAGAAAAGTCTTTTTGTTTTTATTGAGCAAGACGAATAATGAAGATATTGCAGAAGAACTTACTCAAGAAACTTTCTTTCAAGCTGTCCAATGCATCGATCGGTTTAAGGGGAATAGTTCCATATTAACCTGGTTATGCGGAATCGCGAAAAATGTTTGGTTGAAAGATTTAAGAAAACGTCAAGAAATCTTATCTACAAATGATCATATTCAGGAAATAGCGGATGAAAAAGAAGTAAACGTTCAATGGGAACAAAAAGAAATCTTACAGTTGATACACAACATGAATGAACCGATACGAGAGGTCATGTATCTAAGATTGGTCAGCAACTTGTCTTTTGCCGAAATCGGAGAAATAATCGGCAAAACAGAAAATTGGACAAGAGTAACTTTTTTTAGAGGAAAACAAAAAATTGTAAAGGAGATTTTAAAAGATGAATAAAAGACTTCCATGCTACATCGTTTCCGACCTGTTACCACTATATCAAGATGATATATTATCGGAACAAACGAAAAAAGATATTGATAAACATTTAACCGAGTGCAGAGAGTGCCAAAAAAAGATGGCCGCAATGAAAACACAGCTAGACATTCAAAACACCAACGTTGACCTAAAGATCAATCCATTAAAAAAGGTAAGATTTTATCAAAAAATACTGACAGTCTTGGGAGCGGTTATAGCATTCATTTTAGGTGCATGCATTCCGATCGCTATATTAGGGTTTACTGTTCTTGAACGAGGAGAAATAGCCGCTTATCAAATCGAGAGAGTAAAAGGCCTTTGGTATGTACTCACTTCATGGAGCTGCGCTTCGGGAATTGTAGTATGCGTAATTTATTTTTTGCTCATACTGCTTATCAAAAAAATAATCAAAAAAAAGGGAAAGTAAAAATTATCTCAGTTTTTCCGGACATAAAAATACCCCCATATCGGACTTTTATACATCATTGTCCTATATGGGGGGCATCATATCAGTCAAAGCGGCAGCCTTAAAATCTGTCAACAAAGAAGCTACTTCCACTCCCCGTCAAATACAACTTCCGCAGGGCCTGTCATATATACCGTATTCTTTTCTCTGTCCCACTTGATCTGCAAATCTCCGCCAAGCAGTTTTACTGTCACCTCATCTTCCGTCAATCCGTTCAACGCACAGGCAACGGCGACTGCGCATGCTCCGGTTCCGCACGCCAGCGTCTCTCCCGATCCCCGCTCCCACACGCGCATCTGCGCCGTATGACGGTCAAGAACATTTACAAACTCCGTATTCACCCTCTTTGGAAACCTTTCATGATTTTCAAATTTTACTCCGACTGTTTCAAGCGGAAATTCTTTTACATCTTGATCTATAAATACGACTGCATGAGGATTTCCCATAGAAACACATGTCATCCTATATTCCTGTCCATCCACGGTAATCGGTTCATCTATCACTTCTTCCTTTTCCGAAACAACAGGCACTTCTTCCGGACGCAGCATCGGTTTTCCCATATCAACTTTGACAAGGACAACTTTCCCGTCTTCTACAGTCAGATCAAGATATTTGATACCTGCCAATGTCTCTACAGAAATACTTGTTTTATCTGTTAAGCCGTAATCATATACATATTTCGCCACGCAGCGAATCCCGTTTCCGCACATTTCTCCACGAGAACCGTCCGCATTATACATCTCCATTTCAAAATCGGCTTTATCAGATGGATTGATCATAATAAGCCCGTCCGAACCGACTCCGTAATGCCGATCACTGATCTTCTTTGCCAGTTCCGATGGATTTTCTATCGTTTCCTGCAAACAGTTCACATAAACATAATCATTTCCTATGCCCTGCATTTTTGTAAATTTCATAGGTTTTCTCCTTTTCTCTCGCGTTCCTCTTTTTTTCTTCAAATCCAGTCCGACTCTTCTGCCGGTCTTCTTTTCGTCTTTTCAATACTCATTTCATCTCTAATTAAAATAGACAAGTTCTTCTATCGGTTCTGCCGCCTCGATATGTTCCGCTTCGAGAACAGGCCCTTCTCCGCGATAAACCGATACATTCGCAAACCGTACTTTCGCCCGTACTTTTACCCATTGTCCTGCTTTTAATTTCGGAGCGTACGCACTTCTGCATACATATCCCAGAAATGTCGTATCATCCGCACAACATGTCATCGCCATCCGCCCCGGAAGAAACACTTTTGACGGAAATCCGGAAGGTTTCAACACCTTCGCTGTGATTTCAATAACTTTTCCACGATATCGGGCGGGATTTTCCATCATATCCACATACCAGATACCATAATCTTCTCTCGGAATCTCGATTACAGGCGCATCCAGATCATACGGCACGTCATCTTCAAAAATATTTTCCACTTCTCCTTGTTCATCTTCAAATATAACTTCCGCCTGAGGGCTGACTACTTTGACGCTTCTCCTGTATCCCGCCAGAGGCTTAATATCTTCACAGCGGTTAAAAAGAACCATCTCGGCGCCTCTTACCATTTCTACAAAGAGCGGTTTTAAATTAGTCAGATATGTCTGAAATGTGCTTGCGTCCACTGTTGTGATCTTCTGCTCGATCCCCCAGCCCTTAGGAAGCTTCATATTTTCAAAATCACTGACCTTCCACATTCCGTTATATTCAATGACAACTCGATCAGGCTCGTGCTTTCGATCTAATTCCGCCAAATACTCCTCTGTCAGTTCTTCTCTGTCTTCCAGCCGCTCTATTACAACGCCGTATCTTAACATTTCCATCGCATCATACTCATCTTCTCCATCTTCGCAAAGAATGAGCAATGTTTTTCCATCGATCTGAAAATAATCCTGCTTCAATGTAAATTTTAAAAATCCGGTCTTTCCACTGTCTAAAAATCCCGTCATCAAATAAACCATTACATCCGGTTCATTCATGTTTTATTTTTCCCTCCTTATTTTTTCATTCCATATTTTCCGGTTCTCGCTCTTTCATTCGTTTCCTTTGTATGTTCGCCGATTAAAGGCCGAACAGTTTTTCCAGTTTTTCTTCATTTATCTTTGCTCCGATCACACAAATACGTCCCGTGTATTCCGGCGCTCCGGTACGCACTTCATATTCTCCCGGAACCATGTCAAAGTAGATCCATGTTCCGTCTTCTCCTTTGACCATTCCTTTTGCTCGAAGGATATCGCCATACTCTTCTTCATTTTCAAGACTCTTTAAAATCTCCCCGACCTGTTCTTCCGAATACACATGGATCGTCTCACGCCCCCAGCTCGTAAACACTTCGTCTGCATGGTGGTGACCGGCATGATCATGACCACATCCACAGTCATGATGATGGTGGTCGTGGTGAGGTCCGTCCTCTCCATTGTCATGATGATGGTGGTCGTGGTGATGCTCGCACTCTCCGTGGTCATGATGGTGATGCTCGTGATGATGCTCGCACTCTCCGTGATCATGATGGTGATGTTCGTGATGATGCTCGCACTCTCCGTGGTCATGATGGTGATGTTCGTGATGATGCTCATCCTCTCCATGGTCATGATGATGCGCTCCGTGGTGATGACCGCACTCCGGGCAGACAACCTCCGCAAGGAGTTCCTCCTCCATTGATCTGACGGATTCCATCGTTTCCAAAATTTTACTTCCCGCAAGTTGTTCCAAAGGTGTAGTAATAAACGGCGCCTTCGGATTCAATTCTCTTAAAATAGCAATACTTTCTTCGATCTTTTCCGGTTTTGCCTTATCTGTCCTGCTCAAAATAACCGCGCCCGCATATTCTATCTGATTACTGAAAAATTCACCGAAATTTTTTCTGTAAATTCTGCATTTCGTCACATCCACAACAGTCGTAAAACTATTTAACTTAGCGTCGATCTCACTTTGTACGTCTTGAACCGCCTTTATGACGTCTGATAATTTTCCGACCCCCGACGGTTCTATCAAAATACGATCCGGATGATAAGTATCCACAACTTCTCTCAAAGATTTGCCGAAATCTCCGACAAGAGAACAACAGATACAACCCGAATTCATTTCCCTGATCTCGATTCCTGATTCTTTTAAAAATCCGCCGTCAATCCCGATCTCTCCAAACTCATTTTCGATAAGAACAACCTGTTCTCCCGCAAACGCCTCCGAAAGCAGTTTTTTAATAAGCGTTGTTTTTCCAGCTCCTAAAAAGCCCGAAATAATATCAATCTTTGTCATTTCAAACAACCTCCCATATTATATTCAATCCATATCCAGCTCAATAGGACAATGATCCGATCCCATCACATCTGTCAAAATCTTCGCATCTTTCAGACGCTCTTTCAAACTTTCCGAAACACAGAAATAATCGATCCGCCATCCGGCATTTTTTGCTCTTGCGCTGAAGCGATACGACCACCAGGAATAAATTCCTTCCCGATCGGGATAAAAATACCGAAACGTATCAATAAATCCCGCGTCAAGAAGTTCGGTAAACTTTCCTCTCTCCTCATCTGTAAATCCGGCATTTTTTCGATTTGTCTTTGGATTCTTCAGATCAATTTCCTTGTGCGCCACATTCATATCTCCGGTTACGATGACCGGCTTTTTTTCTTCCAGTTTTTTCAGGTACATACGAAAATCATCTTCCCATCTCATGCGGTAATCAAGTCTCGCCAATTCATTTTGCGAATTGGGCGTATATACCGTAACAAAGTAGAAATCTTCAAATTCGCATGTGATCACTCTGCCTTCCTGATCATGTTCTTCGATTCCGATACCGTAAGTTACAGACAACGGTTCCTTTTTCGTAAACACCGCCGTTCCCGAATATCCTTTTTTCACCGCATAATTCCAATACTGATGATATCCCGGCAAATCGAGTTCCAACTGCCCTTCTTGCATCTTTGATTCCTGTATGCAGAAAATATCCGCATCTGCCTCAGTGAAAAAATCCAAAAAACCTTTTTGCACACACGCTCTTATTCCATTTACATTCCACGAAACAAATTTCATTATCATCCACCTCTCTCACATAATATTAATATCACTCTGATAGAACCTGTTTCCGGGTAAAGCATAAAAGGACAGATGCTTTCACTACCTGTCCCTCTCTTCTCATTCATACCGTACTTCTCTCAAAAAAAGTCCGCCTGCCGGAGCCAGAAACCCCGCTTTTGATCTGTCTCCTGTCAAAAGCGCCTCTTTCACACTTTCGGCGGTACGTTCCCGCATCCCGACTTCAAGTAAAGTTCCTGTCAATATTCTCACCATATGATACAAAAATCCCGTTCCGTCATATCGAATGACAATACAGTTTCCATTCCCGATCTGATCGGATTTTCCGCACGGCAAAAAGTCTTTTCTTTCATCTCTGATCATGATCGAGTAAATCGTACGTCTGACAGATCTGTTATCTTTTTTATCCGTATACCCCGCAAAAAAATGTGTGCCTGTCAAATATCCGGCCGCCTCCCTCATCCTTGCAAGATCCGGTTCTCCCGGAAAATGACCGCTGTACTTCCGTGTAAATACATCTTGTTTGATCCCCGTATCGATCCGATATTCATAAACTTTCCCTACCGCACTTTTCCGGGCATGAAATCCGTTCTTCACAAGCTCCACATCAAGGATGCGTATATCAGGCGGAAGACACCCGTTCATTTTTTCCGTAAACAAAGCCGTATCCACTTTTCCCGGCAAAACAACGCTCGCAGTCTGGCCGCTTGCATGAACTCCGGCATCGGTTCTCCCGGAGCCGTCGATCTGCACCTGATATCCTATGCAGTTTTCCAGCGTCTCTTCCAAAATCCCCTGTATCGTCCGATCTGTATCTGACTGCCTCTGCCAGCCTTGATAGTTTGTCCCGTCATAGGCAATCGTCAATTTATATGTTCTCATAATTTTATCTACTGCAAAAACTTCTTAAGCTCGTCCATAAATGTGCCCGCATCTTTAAACTCTCTGTACACAGAGGCAAAACGTACATATGCTACCGGATCAAGCTCTTTTAGTTTTTCCATAACGATTTCCCCGATCTCACTGCTCGGGATTTCTTTCTCCTCACGATTAAAAATCTCAAGTTCGACCGCATCGATCGTTTTCTGGATTGCTTCTGCGGGAACAGGGCGTTTATAACATGCGCTCAATACACCTTGTTCAATCTTAGACCGTTCATACTGCTCTCTGTTATTATCTTTTTTTATAACAATGAGCGGAATCGTCTCTACTTTTTCGTATGTCGTAAATCTTCTGCCGCATTCATCACACGAACGTCTTCTTCTGATCGAGTTTTTATCTTCTGCAGGACGAGAATCAATCACTCTCGTATCCGGATTTCCACAATATGGACATCTCATGAGCATTTCCGCCTTTCTCTTTCCATTTTCTATATGCGCAATTATTATACCACACGCTTTAAAATTTTTGCAAAAATTTTTCTTCTTTAATCTCCACAAGCACGATATCCGGACCGATCTTTTTTATGCAGGAAAAGGGAATCACATATTCACAATCTGTCCCGAAAAATCCGCATATTTTCCCCGGTCCGGGTATTACGATCGCCTCGATTTCTCCTGTACATATGTTGATCTCCACATCTGCGATACAGCCGAGACGCCTTCCGCTGCATACATTGATCACTTCTTTTTCCTTCAGTTCACAGATCCGCATACCGCCTCACCGCCATTTTACGCTCTTCTTAATTTATTATATGAACGAACAGTTCCACCATGCACAAAGCCGCAATCCATTTCTCTTTCTTTTTTCCAGTTTATGCGATACAATAACATCAGTAAAACAAATAAAAATATATTTATATAAAATGAAAGGATTTCACACATGAAAGAAATGATCTTACTATTTAATCCACCGGCAAAAGAACAACTGCTGAAAATCCGTTCTGCCCTGCTGCCTCTGCATATCCGCATACAGCTTATCAAACCGGAACAGTACAATCAGCCGCTCGGATATCTTGCCGGCATGAAAGATATCTCTCCTGTCGAAGGAAATTACGCCGGAGAGGAACTTCCGGATACAATGTTTCTCTTCTCTTCTTTAAGCAGCAGCCGTCTCGATCAGGTTCTGGCAGCCCTTCGCAAAAGCGGAGCCGGCCCGTTCCCGTATAAAGCCGTCCTGACTGCAACTAACAGCAAATGGAATGCTCTTGACTGCTTCAACGAGATTCGTCGCGAACATGAAGCACTCCATCCTTAAAACACTTTTTTCAAACCAATCAGGCAGACTGCCGATATTGTTATAACTTTAGAGGGGGACTATCATTATGTGGAAACAAAAAACATTAAAAAAATCTTCTAAATCATGCATGAAACCGGCGTATACAAGGATGGTTTCCGTCTGTTTCATTATCTCTTTGCTTACGACAGCATACCCTGTTTCCACAACATTTTTAAATCTGCAGAAACTTTCCGGTCCTGCCTATACAGACGCCGCATTTTCTCTTAGCATTACGAATTCCGAAGCGTTTGCCGAAACACTCGGTCTGATCTTAGGCGGGAACGCTTTTCCAAAACTTTTACAAAATACTGTATTTCATGTATTTTCTTTTGTGATCGATCTATGTTCCGCCGGCATATCCATATTTTTTAATGTCCTTAGAACAGTCAATGCATTTTTTACAGAACCGTTAGGCACATCTTTTGTATTTCTTATAATAGGACTGTGTATAACATTTCTCTATCAACTGTTTGTGAACTATGTGCTTATCATCGGAGAAATGCGGTTTTTTCTTGAAGTACGCAAATACAAAAGAACTTCTATCTCAAAGATTTTCTTCTTATATAAACTTCGGTGTATAGCCGCCCCTGTGTGGGTCATGTTCTGCAGATCTGTATTTCAGTTTCTTTGGAATTTCACGATCGCAGGAGGGATCATAAAACATTATGAATATGCCATGATCCCGTACATACTCGCCGAAAATCCAAAAATAAGCCGAAAAGACGCCTTCTTTTTATCCAAACAGCTCATGAATAAAAACAAATGGCGTGTGTTTCTGCTGGACTGCTCTTTCTTAGGATGGAAGATCTTATCAATCTTAACACTCGGTATTCTTGACTTCATATTTGTCAATCCATATATTACGGGATGTAAGGCTGAACTTTATGCGTCGCTTCGCAGAGACTATGTCCTCTCGCGGTCGCCGCGCTATGAAATGCTAAGCGATTCTTATTTGGAACATGTTCCTTCCGAAGACGAACTGCTTATCAGCAAAGCTCTTTATGACGATTCCCAGGGACCGTATACGAAGACTTCCTATTTTGAACCGGAACAATACCCTGTCTTTCTCTTCTCCGTTCAGCCAAAGACAGTAAAACCTTCCGCCCGTGTATTTCGGAATTACGATATTTTGTCCTGCATCTTCCTCTTTCATGCCGCATCCTGTTTCGGATGGATCATGGAAATGCTCATACACCTTATGCGCGACGGAACTGTGGCCGACATCCATCTGCTGTTCGGCCCGTGGCTGCCCCTTTACGGCATTTACGGAATCATTATTCTGAAAGCATCAAAACGCCTGCTCAAAAAACCGGTTTTTGTATTTTTCCTGAATTTCATTGTGTTTTCATTCCTGCAATATATTTTCAGTTTTACGGTTGAACTTTTTTCAGGATACAAACTTTGGGATTTCAGCGAATTCTTTCTGAACATTAACGGCAGAATTTATCTCGGAGGATCTGCCGCATTTGCGTTACTCGGATGTGCGTTTATTTACTACCTCGCCCCGAACTGGACAAATTATTTTTCAAAATTATCAAAAAAGACACAAACCGTTTTCTGCGTAATCTTAAATTCTTTATTTATTACGGATGTCATTTTAACTTTGATCTTTTCATACTAAGTTGTTAAAAATAGTTTTATCTTCCTAAAGCAACTTTTTAAATTTGTGGTTGATTTCCATGAATTGATGGTGTAATATATGCATATACTTAATGTAGTTTCAAAAACTACATGTTGCGTTTAACTAATTCGGAGGTGCATATTATTATGGGAAATACTCATGCCATTGCTAAAAAATCAACCTTTATAAAAAAACATCCTACGCTTCATATACAAAATTACGCAGGGAACAGCTATTCTGCCGCCGGTTATAAAAAAACCGGTTATAATTCCGGGAAATCCGCCTCTTTGAATGAACTTCGGGGGAAATTTTATATAAAGGAGCCCGGCAGCGCCATCACTCATTTTATCGGAATGATCATGGCGCTTATCGCCGCTTTCCCTCTGCTTATAAAAGCCGCGGCGCAGCCTGATCCGGTTTACCTGATCTCCATGTCCGTTTATGCCGCAAGTCTGATCTTATTATATGCGGCAAGCACAACTTACCACACATTTGACATTTCCGAAAAGGGAAACACTGTCTTAAAAAAGATCGACCATATGATGATCTCCGTCCTGATAGCAGGAAGTTACACGCCTGTCTGCTTACTTGTCTTAGAAGGCCGTATGCGGATCATTTTACTTGCTGTTGTATGGACTCTCGCATTGACAGGTATACTGATCAAAGCTTTTTGGGTATTTTGTCCGAAATGGGTTTCTTCCGTTCTTTATATCGGAATGGGATGGACGTGTGTCCTTGCATTTGCACAGATTTTCCGCAATATGCCTTTGGCCGCTTTCGGATGGCTGCTTGCAGGAGGTATTATCTACACAGTCGGCGGTATTATTTATGCATTGAAAGTACCGATTTTCAATAACAAACATAAAAACTTCGGAAGCCACGAGATCTTCCACCTCTTCGTTATGGGCGGAAGCATCTGCCACTTCATTGTAATGTACGGATACCTGCTTCCGTAAAAAATTAAAAAATCAACAGACATCTCATCTCTGATTTGACGTCTGTTGATTTTTTCTGTATGACCGGCTCTTAGAATCGTCTTATCTGCACACGATCAGCCGTTCATTTTCTTTATATCCGTCTACTGTTTCTTCCGTCAGTATCACACTGCCGGAAAAGGGAGCAAACGTCACGGCGCTTATATTGCCGAACTTTGTACTGTCGGCAAGAATATACGACTTTTGACACTGTTGTACCGCCGTTTGTTTCACCTGCGCTTCTCCTACGTCCGGAGTCGTAAACCCTTCCTCTTTCGTAATACCGTTTGTTCCGAAAAATCCTTTTGTGAAATGATATTTTCTTAAAAGTTCTATTGCCTGCGCTCCGACAACAGCCTCAGTCGAACTTTTCAATTCACCCCCTATAAGTAAAACACGATTTCCCTGAGCCGCCAGACGCTGCGCGTGTGCGACTGCGTTCGTTACAAACGCCGCCCGTTTCTCTGCCAAAAATTCTACCATATAGCCGACTGACGTTCCCGCATCAAGATAAACAAAATCATTGTCTCCGATCATATCTGCCGCATATTGTGCGATTTTGATCTTTTCCTCTTTCCTGACGTTCACTTTTTGTGCCACTGTCGGTTCTTTCATCTCATAAGTATGCTCGGCAGCAACCGCTCCGCCAAACACTTTCGTCAGCTTCCCCGCCTTATCAAGCGCAGTAATATCCCTCCTTACCGTGGATTCCGAAATTCCGAGATCTTCTGTAATTTCAGCTACTGTAATACTTTTCTTTACTTTCAGCCGTTCTAATATCCGTTCAAACCTTTGCTCTGTTAACATAATGCCCTCTGTGCATATAATAAACTATACTATATGTTCTTTCTCTTTTTCCAATACGAGGGTCATCTTTCAATCTATATTTTTTGATGACCCTCGTATTTACTATTTGACACTATTCTATCATTTTTTCACTTTATATGCTTCACTTTTTTTTGCTTTTTCTTATTTTTCTGTTTCCCGCTGAGGACAAACAGTTTTTTATTCTTTATATTTTTATACTTTTTAAGCTTTCTTTTTCAATACTCCGAGCAGCAATGCCGACACAACTGTTCCCGCAACAAGCGCGATCAGATATTGAAGCGGATTTCCTACAACCGGGAATACGAAGATTCCGCCGTGCGGCGCCATCAGCGTACAGTTAAACGCCATGGAAAGCGCTCCTGCAACCGCCGATCCTGCGATACAGGCCGGGAGCACATGAAGGGGATCAGATGCAGCGAACGGGATCGCTCCTTCTGTAATGAAAGCAAGACCCATAATAAAGTTTGTCGGACCTGCGTCTCTTTGTTCTTTTGTAAATTTGTTTTTAAAGAGCATTGTCGCAAGCGCGATCGCGCACGGCGCCGTCATTCCTCCGACCATAACCGCCGCCATAATGTCATAATTTCCCGCCGCGATAGACGCAGTGCCGAACACATATGCCGCCTTATTAAACGGACCTCCCATATCGATCGACATCATTCCTCCGACGATCATTCCGAGAAGGATCTTGCTCGTTCCGCTCATGCTGGAAAGTCCCGCATTCAAAGCGGTGTTGATGCCTCCCATAACCGGTTCGACCGCAAACGTCATCAGTAATCCCATGATCAAAATACCAAATACCGGATACAATAATACAGGCGCGATTTTCTCGACTGCTTCGGGCAGCTTGCCGCACACTTTTTTCAGACCTACGATAATGTATCCTGCCGCAAATCCTGCTACAAGCGCTCCTAAGAATCCTGATTTTCCGCCTGCTGCGATCATTCCGCCTACAAATCCGACTGCAAGCGCCGGACGATCTCCGATCGCCATCGCGATGTAGCCCGCAAGCACCGGAAGCATAAATCCAAACGCAACTCCTCCGATCTGTTTAAACAAAGCCGCAGCCGGCGTGATCGTACCAAAAGCCGCTCTTTCATCCGCCGGAAGAGAATTAAGGTCGATACTTAAACCGTCGATCAAAAATGCGATCGCGATCAGGATTCCTCCTCCTACTACAAACGGAAGCATATGAGAAACGCCGTTCATAAGCTGTGTATAAATTTTATGTCCGATTCCTCCTGATTTTCCTGACGAAGACACCGCTGTCGAAGAGGACGTTTCGTTTCCGCTGTGATATACAGGAACGTTGCCGGACATTGCCTGATCGATAAGCTGAGGCGCTTTACTGATTCCGTCTGATACCTGACAGATGATCACTTTCTTTCCGTCAAAACGATCCATCGGAACTTGCGCGTCTGCCGCTACAATAATACAGTCCGCTTCTTTGATCTCTTTCTCTGTAAGAACGTTTTTCGCTCCGCCCGAGCCTCTCGTCTCGATCTTCACGAAACAATCTTTTTCCTTCGCCGCTTTCTCAATACCTTCCGCCGCCATATAAGTATGGGCAATTCCTGTCGGACAGGACGTTACGGCAAGAATTTTAAATCCGTTTGCAGAAGCTTCGTTCATATCTGCAAGACGCTCGTCAATATCGCCCTGCTCCGCATCTGCCTTATCGATAATATCAAGAAATTCATCGGCGCTTTTTGCATTTCTCAGCGCATCGGCAAATACTTCATCCATCATCAGTACCGACAGCTTGCTCAACACGTCCAAATGTACGTTATCTTTCGTATTCGGCGCTGCGATCAAAAACATCAGCGTAACCGGCTGTCCGTCCAATGCGTCGAATTCTACTCCGTCTTTTACTACCATTGCCGCAAGACCCGGTTTCGTTACCGCATCACATTTTCCATGAGGAATGGCAATTCCTTCTCCGATTCCTGTGGTGCTTTCTTCTTCTCTTGCGTATACTTGTTCTCTGTATGCTTCACGGTCGTTGATCTTTCCGCTTGCAACCATAAGATCAATAATCCTGTCAAGCGCTTCACTTTTCGTTTTCGGAGTCTCGTTTAACGAAATACTCCTTTTATCAAGCAGATCTGTGATCCTCATTCTCAAAACCTCCTGTTCATCTTCGTTTTCTTCCGTTTATTTTTTTGCTTATTTGCTTCTGTTTATTTATGTTTGATTCTGTTTGCTTATGTTTGGCTCTGTTTGTTTCTTTCTAACTCTGTTTGTTTCTATTTATTACTGTTTACTTCTGTTTGTTTCTGTTTACTTTTCTTTTCTGCTTACATCTTTACTGTACATAGTTCGTTTTTATTCATTTTGAAACCTTTTCGTACAGATCCATGATTTCTTCTTTTGTTGCAAGATATTCAGAAAATGCACTTGCACTTCCTGCGGATACCCCCATATAAAATGCGTGTCTATAATCTTTCTTCTCGATCCATCCTGCCGTAAATCCGGCAACCATGGAGTCGCCTGCACCTACTGCATTTACCAAAGTTCCTTTTGGCGCCGGAGCTTCATACACACTGCCGTCTTCCGCTACGAGTACCGCGCCTTCACCTGCCATAGAGATCAGAACGTTTCTCGCGCCCTGCTTTTGAAGTTTTTTCCCGTAAGGAATCACCTCTTCTCTTGTCGTCAGTTTGACATCGAACAATTCTCCCAGTTCATGATTATTCGGCTTGATCAAAAACGGCTTGTATTTTAATACATTAATAAGCAAATCTTTTGTAGCGTCTACAATAAACGTTACATTTTTATGCTGAAGCCGTTCCATGATCGTACTGTACATGTCCGCCGGCATCGACGCCGGAATGCTTCCCGCAAGAACAAGAATATCTCCCTCTCCCAAAATATCCAGTTTCCTCAATAGTTCTTCGATCTTCTCTTCGCTTATTTCCGGCCCTGAACCGTTAATTTCCGTACCGTCAATATTTTTCAGTTTCAGATTGATCCGTGAAATCCCACTGTCGATCTTAATAAAATCAGAACGGATTCCCATCGCTTCTACTTCTCTGATAATCTCTTCTCCCGTAAATCCTGCCGCAAATCCAAACGCTGTACTGTCAATTCCGAGATTCATTAAAATTGTCGATACATTGATTCCCTTTCCTCCGGGAAGGATCAATTCCGAATCCGTCCGGTTCGTAAGTCCAAGCTGAAAATCATTTACAGAAACGATATAATCCAAGGACGGATTAAATGTAACTGTATAGATCATCTCCATTCCTCCTTTTCTTTTTGCGTCTTTTTGTTTTCTTGATGTCATTATATAATCATATTCAGTCAAATTCAATCATAATAATTCACATAGTTTTCATTTTATTTTCGTTGAATTTGCACAAATATAATCTTTTTTGACTTATTTTGACCGAATTAAATATAATAACCGGACAGAACACAAATATTTATCTGCATTCTGCCCGGTTATTTATAGTTATTTGTATTCATTTATATCTGAGCAAACAGATCTCTGTCGCGTCAGACATCCTGCTTGTCCCATGACATGTCTATCTCAGACGATCCGAAATTTTTCTCGATCAAACCGCAATACTCTTTATACTCTTCCTCTTCGGAAAAGTTTTCTTTTAAAGCGTCCCGAACCCCTTTATAATACCACTCCAACGCCGCTTTGCTTTTCATCCGAAAACGCTCCCATAACTTCTCTCCTACAACCGGATAATCTCTGTCGATATCCCGCATATTTGAAAGCTTATCTGCAAGACCGATCAACTGTACTTCTCTTTGTGCGTCTTTTAATCTGGCGATCGTCGCGCTCTTGCGTTCTTTCCAGCTAAGCGTCTTATCCTCACTTTCCTGCGCTACAAGCTCTGCAACTCTGTCTCCGAAACGGAGCTTCAAAACGTCTTTTGTAATCCCCCTGCAGTCTTCAATCGTATCATGCAGCACCGCCGCACATATCACTTCTTCATCATCTGTCATTGCCGATACAATCTCTGACACCTCTATCGGATGAACAATATAAGGTTTCTTCGTACCTTTTCTCAACTGTCCCTCGTGTGCCTTTGCCGCAAATTCGATCGCCTCATTTATCATACCGCATCCTCCGCTTTCTTAATTTTCGCACAATTCACTTTTCTCGATAAATTTATTTATAAATTTTAGCACAACCGTAATCTAAGTACAAGACAATTACGACGTTCAGCTTTTCCTCATTTGCGCCTCTTAATTTTTCCTGATATACTGTTCTCTGACAATCAATTATTTTGAAAGGTACGAAAACAATGAAGAAAAAATATGTCCTTATCACCGGATCTTCCAGAGGAATAGGGCGCGCCTGCGCCGTCGCCTTTGCCAAAAACGGTTATCATGTATTTATAAATTGTAAAAACTCAGTCGAACAACTGGCTGAAACCGAACATGAAATTCTTGCTTCCGGCGGCGGCTGCACAGCTCTCCCCGGCGATGTAAGCGATCCCGACGTTGTCCGCAGCATATTTTGCAAAATAAAAAAAGTCTGCCAAGGCGTTGATGTCCTCGTCAACAATGCCGGAATTTCCCATTTCGGCTTATTAAGCGATCTTTCCGACTCGGAATGGAAAAATCTGATCGACACAAACCTTTCTTCTGCATTTTACTGCTGCAGAGAAGCTATCCCTCATATGGTATCTGAAAAATGCGGGAAAATCATCAATATTTCTTCCATGTGGGGAACGGCGGGCGCTTCCTGTGAAGCCGCTTATTCTGCTTCCAAATCAGGACTCCACGGCCTGACAAAAGCTTTGGCAAAAGAGCTTGCGCCAAGCGGCATTTCGGTAAACGCCGTTGCCTGCGGCGTCATTGACACAGATATGAACTCCCGCTTAAATGAAGAAGAAAAAAATATGCTTTGCGAAGAAATTCCCGCCGGCAGATTCGGAACTTGTGAAGAAGTTGCAAGGACAGTCCTTGCCCTTGCCGAAAGTCCCGCCTATCTCACCGCACAGATTATAGGCATTGACGGCGGATTTTTATAAACAAAGCACAAAATGGATCAATCCCGAAAGTACCAAAAGGCACATTCCGGGATTGATCCATTTTGTAACATTACTTATCTGAGCGCATATTTTATATAGATCAGATAAAAAATTCAGGAGGATATTACTTTGCCGTACTCAATCATGCTTGACGCCGGACATGGGGGACGCGATCCGGGAGCTGTATACAACGGAAGACAGGAAAAGATCGATACACTTTCTCTTACACTTGCCATCGGACAGATTCTGCAGGAGCGGGGAATCGATGTTCTCTATACACGCACGACAGATATTTACGAGTCGCCTTATCAAAAGGCAATGGAAGCAAATGAAGCCGGAGTCGATTTTTTCATCTCTATCCATCGTAATTCTTTTCCGCAAGATAACGCTGTCTCGGGAGTCGAATCTCTTGTCTACGACAAATCCGGCATTAAACTGGAGATGGCGGAAAATATAAACGAACAACTTGAGGGGATCGGTTTTGTAAATCTCGGAGTAAAAGCCCGCCCCGGGCTCGTTGTCCTCCGACGCACAAAAATGCCTGCGGTTCTTGTCGAAGTCGGATTTATCAATTCTGACACGGACAACATGCTCTTTGACGATAACTTCAGCGATATCGCCCTTGCCATAGCTGAAGGCATCCTCGATACACTCGGCATCAATACCCCTGTTGTTCCTCTTCCGGATGAAAATGAAGCTCCGGTCGCTCCGCTGCCTGATGAAAACACATATCCTGATGATGCCTTTCCTAATGAAGACAACGTTCCTGTCGTTCCTCTTCCGCCTCGCTACACAGTTCAAACAGGCGCATTTCGTAATCCCCTGTATGCCGAACGACTCCGCCGGGAGTTGTCCGAACTTGACTTTCCTGCCTCTGTCGTCGAGGGAAACGGATTATACCGAGTCATGGTAGGCGTTTTCCCCACACTTCACGATGCGGCAGAAACAGAACGTCGGCTGCGAAGCGCCGGTTATCAAACAGTCATCGTCAGCCAATAAATAAAACTAAAACGTACCCTAATGATCCGACACGCTTCTTGATATGCGTTTTCTTTTATTAGGGTACGTTTTATATTTCATATTATCAGGTATCTATCATACATTATCTATGGATTTTCCCCATCCGGCTCTTCTGCTAATGCCTGCTCATATTTTTCTAAAATCATAGACTGAATCCGTTCTCTCGTATTAGAATTGATCGGATGTGCAATATCTCTGTACTCACCGTCCATTGCTTTTTTACTTGGCATGGCAATGAACATTCCTTTCTCTCCTTCTATAACTTTAATGTCATGAACAACAAATTCATCGTCGATCGTAATGGATACAACCGCTTTTAATTTTCCCTCTTTCGCAACTTTCCGCACTCGTACATCTGTGATCTGCATAGGTTCAGATCTCCTTTCTTTTCTGCCTTTTCGGAGTATTACGCCGCTTTTTTACAATGCGTAACGCTCATTTTTCTCTACTACAACTTTTACGCCGTTTTCTCCGACGTATCTTGTATTCGCTCTTATTGTATCCCTGCTCTCTACGATACAATTTTCGATATATGTATTATCTCCCAGATATACATCATTCAATATAATTGAATTTTTGATCACACAATTATTACCGACAAATACTTTTTTAAAGATAACGGAATTTTCAATCGTTCCGTTTACGATGCTTCCGCTTCCGATAAGACTGTTTTTCACAACTGCGCCCGGATTATATTTTGCAGGCGGCTGATCGCTTACCTTTGAATATACGCTTGGAAGCTCTCTGAAAAAGTAGTTTCTTACTTCCGGTTTCAGGAAATCCATATTTGTCTTATAATACGCATCTACCGTTGAGATATTATTCCAATAACTGTTGATCTTATATCCGTATATTTTTTTCAGATTTTTATAACGAATCAAAATATCGTTTACAAAATCATGTCTTTCATCTTCCGCACAATGCTCGATCAGATCGATCAGTTGTCTTCTGCGGAGAACATAAATTCCTGTTGAAATCGTATGCGAATGAGCCACCATCGGCTTTTCTTCAAACTCTTCGATCCTTGATTCTTCATTCATGCGAACCGTTCCAAATCTCGTGGCATCTTCTCCCGGTTCAAGATCCTTGCACACAACCGTTATGTCTGCTTTCTTCGCAATATGATACTCAAGCACTTTATTATAATCCAGCTTATAAACCGCATCACCAGAAGTAATGATCACATATGGTTCATGACATTTTTTCAGGAAATCCAGATTCTGGTAAATGGCATCTGCCGTTCCTCTGTACCAATATCCGTTGTCAGCCGTAATCGTAGGCGTGAACACGAACAATCCTCCCTGTTTCCTTCCGAAATCCCACCATTTTGATGAGTTCAGATGCTCGTTCAGCGATCTGGCATTGTACTGTGTCAGCACGGCAACTTTCTGAATATGAGAATTTGTCATATTGCTGAGTACAAAATCAATCGCACGATAGCTTCCCGCTACCGGCATCGCAGCCACCGCTCTTTTTGCAGTCAGCTCGCGCATCTTCCTGCTGTTTCCTCCTGCCAAAATAAGTCCTACTGCTCTCATACTCTCTCACCTGCCTTTATCAAGGTTTCGCCGCTTGCAAGTACGCCGTCCTCATAATCTTCCGCCGCTGTCACTCCGCTGATCGCAGTATTTTTTCCGATCTGCACGTTTGACGGAATCACAGAGTTCTCGCCGATCGTAGCAAGTCCTCCACTGTAAATGTTCGGTTTCATCTTGTTCGGCACATCGCTTCCGATTCCGATCACAACATTATCTCCGATTACCGTATCTTCTGCTATGATCGCCCTGTCTATCACACAGTTCTCTCCAATCGTTACTCCCTGCATAATAATGGAATCACGAACGACACTTCCCTTTCCGACGCGCACTCTTCCGCCTAAAACCGAATTATGCAGTTCCCCGTACACCTCTGTTCCGTTGCTGATAATACACCGATCTACCACTCCGTCCTGCGCAATATACTGAGGTGGGATATTCGCGCTGTTCGTATAGATCTTCCAGAATTCTTCATATAAATTAAATTCAGGGATAATATCAATCAGTTCCATATTGGCTTCCCAGTACGAACTCAATGTTCCTACGTCTTTCCAATAACCGTTATATTCATATGCAAAAAGCCTGTCCCCTTTGTCGTGACAATACGGAATAATATGTTTTCCGAAATCACAATTCGGTTGATCTTTCAACTTGATAAGAGCTTCTTTTAACACCGGCCAGCTAAAGATATAAATACCCATCGACGCCAGATTACTGCTTGGTTTTTCCGGTTTTTCTTCAAACTCTTTAATCCTGCTCTCATGATCAGTAACAACGATGCCGAACCGGCTCGCCTCTTCAATCGGAACAGGCATTGCCGCGATCGTCACATCCGCATGATTCGCTTTGTGAAAATCAAGCATCACTTCGTAATCCATTTTGTAAATATGGTCGCCTGAAAGAATAAGAACATAATCCGGATTATACGTCTCCATATAATCAAGATTCTGATAAATCGCGTTTGCCGTACCGGTGTACCATTCACTGTTAGAACTCTTCTCATAAGGAGGAAGTATCGATACACCTCCGACATTTCTGTCTAAATCCCACGGAATTCCTATTCCGATATGAGTATTCAGCCTCAGCGGCTGGTACTGAGTCAGCACTCCTACTGTATCAATTCCTGAATTAATACAGTTACTCAGCGGAAAGTCGATAATACGGTATTTTCCGCCAAATGCTACGGCAGGTTTTGCAACTTTTGCTGTAAGAACCCCCAATCGACTGCCCTGCCCGCCTGCTAAAAGCATTGCAATCATCTCTTTTTTAAACATTACGTCACCTCATTTCTAGTTAGATATATTTATTATATCATATTTTCATGTTTATCCAATCATTTTTTACAATTTTTTCTTTAACATTTTTAACTTTTTGTTTATTTCGCACAAAAAGAACTTCTTTCAATTTTTTGCATATATAGTATAATATAGTAGGTTATGATATTTTATGACTAATTTTTAAAAAACGATTGTTACACATAAAAATAACGGTGCATTTTAATTGTAACAGTTCAGCTATACAGCGCGATTTTACGAATGGCGCAGACGAAACTGTTACTTTCAACCCATTTAGGTGAAAGAAAAGAGGAAGCATTATGTATAAAATTGATTTTAACGAACCGATCCATATCCATTTTATAGGAATCGGCGGTATCAGCATGAGCGGACTTGCGGAAATCCTTTTAAAAGAAGGATTCACTGTATCCGGCTCCGACACAAAGGAATCTCCTTTAACGAAGAAACTGGTTTCTGAAGGCGCTCATATTATCTATGGTCAGAAAGTGGAAAATATCACACGGGATATCGGTTGTGTCGTTTACACTGCGGCAATCAATCGAAATAATCCTGAACTGATCGAAGCAGTTGCGCTGAAAATTCCGATGCTGACCCGCGCAGAACTGCTCGGACAGCTTATGAAAAACTACGATACGCCGATCGCAGTTTCCGGAACTCACGGGAAAACAACGACAACGTCCATGATCTCTCATATTTTACTGGAAGGAGATCTCGACCCGACGATTTCAGTCGGAGGTATTTTGAAGGCGATCGGAGGAAATATCCGTGTCGGAAATTCAGGTACGTTTATTACGGAAGCATGTGAATATACGAACAGTTTTCTTCATTTCTTCCCAAAAATCAGCGTAATCCTTAATATCGAAGAGGATCACCTCGATTTCTTCAAAGATCTGGAAGATATTCGTCATTCATTTCATCAGTTTGCGGAACTGCTTCCTGAAGACGGAACTCTTATTATCAATGCCGAGATTAAAGATTATGCCGAGATATACGAAGGTCTTTCCTGCAATGTCGTGACATACGGAACAAACGGATGTTTTGATTACAGCGCGAAAAATATTACTTATGACGAAAACGGACATGTCGCATTTGACTTGTTCCGCCGCGGTGAATATGCGGATCATATCCAGTTGTCGGTAACAGGCGACCATAATGTTTCAAACGCTCTGTCCGCCATTGCCGTTGCTGATATTCTTGGTCTTTCTATAGATATCACTAAGAGAGGATTGTTGTCTTTTACAGGAACAGACCGCCGTTTTGAATATAAAGGGGAATTTAACGGAGTAACTGTTATTGATGATTATGCACACCATCCGACAGAGATTCTTGCCACATTAAAAGCAGCGCAGCACTCTTTGCACAACAGTGTGTGGTGTGTATTCCAACCTCATACTTATACAAGGACAAAAGCGTTCTTCCATGAATTCGCAGAGGCGCTCTCTCATGCAGACCACCTCGTACTTGCCGATATCTTTGCTGCAAGAGAAACAGATACTCTCGGCATCTCCTCGGCAGATCTGGCGAAAGAAACCGAAAAACTCGGAACAGATACGCACTACTTCCCAAGCTTTGCACAGATCGAAGCATTCCTGAAAGAAAACTGCCGTCCCGGTGATCTGCTCATCACAATGGGAGCCGGAGACGTTGTTACAATCGGTGAAAATCTGCTAAAACAAACATCGTAGAAGCTATTTTTAAGTTCTCCACATAGTTATCTACAAAAAAGAGCAAGTTACCAACAAAAAAGCCCTTTTTTACCCGGCAGTAAAATGATACTATATAAGAAACACCTGACAAAAGCGGATTCCATGTCCGCTTTTTGTTAACCCCAGTTCAGCCCATCTCCGTGCTTGTAAGCATAAGTCATACTCGTATGACTTTGCGAACAAGTACCGAGATGGAGTGAGCGCCTTTTCATGAGCAAACCGCGGCAGCGCCGCTTTGAGTCCGCAGGACGTGTTTGCGATTGGCGCGGGCTGAACTGGGAGACTCCCTATACGGCGAGCGCCTTTTCATGAGCAAACCGCGGCAGCGCCGCTTTGAGTCTGCAGGACGCGTTTGCGATTGGCGCGGGCTGAACTGGGAGACTCCCTATACGGCGAGCGCTTTTTCATGAGCAAACCGCGGCAGCGCCGCTTTGAGTCCGCAGGACGCGTTTGCGATTGGCGCGGGCTGAACCGGGAAAAACGCGGCAGCGCCGCTTTGACCTTCACAAAACACTTAAGAATAATGAAACAGGATGGAGTAAGTATGAAAACACTGACATTAAAAAATAAATTTCAGACAAACGCGACGCTGCTGCCAAACGATTTTATCGACAATTACATGGTCAATGCCAACGGCGAATTTATAAAAGTATATCTTTTTCTTCTGCGGCATGCCGAAGACGACAATCCTGCGCTGACACTTTCTATGATTGCAGATTGTCTCAACAATACGGAAAAAGACATCTTGCGGGCGCTTAGATATTGGGAATCCGAAGGACTGCTCCGATCAGAATATGCGGCGGACGGAAAAATCACATCTCTCGAACTGCAAAGTTTTGCATGTGCATGGACTCCTCCCGCGTCCCGGAATACCGATTCTCCTGCCGGAGGCATTGCGCCGCAGACTGTCCGCTCCACGATACAAAATGTGTCCGACCGGAATCTTCCTTCTCAGCCTCAGTCAGATATTTCTTTATCTGCAGGTCTGACAGATCCGGTTCACTCTATACATAATAAAGAAGGGCTGCACACAGCTTCACGCCAGACAGCATCCGCTTCAAATGCATCCATTCAAAAAGCCGTCGCTATTGACGAATTTCGGGCACAAAAAGAAATAAAATCTCTCCTCTTTATTGCAGAACAATATTTGGGAAAAACATTAACACATACTGAAATGGAGACAATTACTTATTTTTATGATACACTGCATATGTCGGCAGATCTGATTGAGTATTTGATCGAATCTTGTGTAGAAAACGGACATAAAAGCATCCACTATATCAAAAAGGTCGCTTTTTCATGGGTCGAAGAAGGAATCGAGACAGTCTCTCAGGCAAAAGAGCAGTCTATGCTCTATTCCAGAAGCTGCTACACTGTACTGAATGCGTTCGGTATCAAAGGCAGAGGACCTGCTGCCTCAGAACTTGAATTTATCAAAAAATGGTCTGAGCAGTATGCATTTTCCTCTGACATTATCGCAGAGGCGTGCAGACGCACGATTACCTCTACACACCAGCCGAGCTTTGAATATGCCGATTCTATTCTGACAAAGTGGCATGAACACAATATCCGTCACTTAAAAGAGATCTCGGCGCTTGACGAAGCTCATCAGAAACAGAACTCTGCCGTAAGAACTGCCGCGCGGCAAAAACCTGTAACAAAGAATCTGAACAATTTTGAGCGCCGCAGTTACGATATGGAATCACTTGAAGAACAACTGCTGAAAAGCAATTAACAAAACGATTATCATTGAGCCAGACGGCAAGTAGAAGGAGTATCTCCATGGCACTTAAAAATTCACAATATTATGCACTGATGCGGGAGTACGAACAAACCAGATTGAAAAATCACGATCTTCAAATGAAGCGTTATGAAGAAGTTTACAAAAAACTTCCGGAATTCAAATCACTGGATGAATCGATTTCCATCCTTTCAGTGCAGTATGGCAAAAAAATGCTAAACGGCGATCCGAAAGCATTGTCTTCTCTCAAAGAAGAGCTTGCAATCCTGCGGCAGAACAAAAAGAACCTTCTTACTTCTGCCGGATTTCCCAAAGATTATCTGGAACCGATCTACGATTGTCCCGACTGCATGGACACCGGATATATCGGAAACGAAAAATGTCACTGTTTCAAACGCTCCGTTATTGAGCTTTTATATGAACAGTCCAATATCAAAGAATTTCCGACAGAAGCATCTTTCGACTATTTTGACCTTGATTTTTATCCGGCTTCCCAGTATGATAAAACAACGGGAAAAAACGCCCGCGCTATGATGGAAGAGACATTAAATATATGCCATCGCTTTATAAATAACTTCGGAAAGGAATTCAACAATCTCTTTTTCTATGGGAGCGTCGGAGTCGGAAAGACTTTCCTTTCCACCTGTATCGCCCGCGAAATCATGGAACGTGAATTTTCGGTTCTCTATTTCTCGGCGCCGCAGCTTTTCAGTGTACTTACGCAGACAAAATTTGACCGCAATGACGTCGATTCAAAAAATATGAATGACTATATATTCAACTGTGATCTTCTGATCATTGATGATCTTGGAAGCGAGTACACAAATGCGTTCATTGCCGCACAGTTTTTTACATGTATCAACGAACGTCTCATTCACAAGAAATCAACGATCATCTCAACAAATCTTTCTCTTGAATCGCTTGCCAATCTTTATACCGAGCGCTCTTTCTCGAGAATCACAAGCAGCTATGCATTGTTAAAGATAATCGGTGATGATATACGAATCAAGAAAAAATTAAAAAATAGGGAGGTACATTAATGTTACGCCGAACAGAACGAATTTTGGAAAATATTCCGGTAGGAAGTCTTGGTCTTATTTCCCTCACGGGATGTGAAGAACTGGGAAAGAAAGTAGATGACTATCTTGTAAAATGGAGACACGAAAGCGGAAATGCTTTTCGCGACGATATTGCATTTTCGGGATATGAAAAAGATTCTTATCTTCTTGATGCCCGCGTTCCGCGCTTTGGCTCAGGAGAAGCAAAAGGAGTTCTCGGAGAATCCGTTCGCGGAAAAGATCTGTATCTTATGGTAGATGTATGTAATTACAGCATTACTTACTCTCTTGCGGGAAAGACAAATCACATGTCTCCTGACGATCATTTCCAGAACTTAAAGAGAATTATCGCTGCCATTGGCGGAAAAGGACGACGTATCAATGTTATCATGCCGTTTTTATATGAGAGCCGTCAGCACAAAAGAAGTTCCCGTGAATCACTCGACTGCGCTCTTGCTTTGCAGGAACTTGTACGCATGGGAGTTGAAAACATCATTACTTTTGACGCTCATGACCCACGTGTACAAAATGCGATCCCGCTGAGCGGATTTGAAACAGTTTCTCCGACATATCAGTTTATAAAAGGGCTTCTGCGCAATGTCAAAGACTTACAGATCGACGCAGATCATATGATGGCGATCAGTCCTGACGAGGGCGGAACAAACCGTGCCGTATATCTTGCCAACGTACTTGGCCTTGACATGGGTATGTTCTATAAACGCCGCGATTACACAAAGATTGTAGACGGACGTAATCCGATCGTTGCTCATGAATTCCTTGGCTCTTCCGTAGAGGGAAAAGATGTCATCATCATCGACGATATGATTTCTTCAGGCGACAGCATCATAGATGTCGCTACGGAACTGAAACAGCGTAAAGCAAACCGGATTTTCGCTGCGGCTACATTCGGTCTGTTTACAAACGGTATGGAGAAATTCGACAAAGCATATGAAGACGGTATTATTCACGGTATCCTTACGACAAACCTGATCTACCAGACACCGGAGCTTTTGTCTAAACCATATTACATCAACTGTGATATGAGCAAATATATTGCTCTTATCATCGATACATTGAATCATGACGGATCTCTTAGTTCTATTTTAAGTCCGAACGAAAGAATCCAGCATGTTCTTCAGAAATACAAAAACGGAGAGCCGGTCTAAGACCGCTCTCCATGCTTTTTTCATACTTTAAGCGAATAAATTACTATGAACAGACAAAACAACAAAACAGAACGAAAAAAAACGATTTCTGACACACTATTTACAGCTTTCATGCTCTTCACTGCGACTGCTGTCTCTTTTTGTTTCTTTCACTTAGGAAATAAAAATTCAGCAAACATCACTGTGATCTATACGCTTGCGCTCATTTTGACCGCTCTTAAGACGTCCGGATATGTATACGGCATTGTCGCCTCTTTATTCTGCGTCATCGCCGTTAATTTCCTTTTTTCTTATCCATTTTTTAAATTTAATTTTTCATTGGACGGATATCCTGTCACGTTTATCGGGATGCTCGCGATCACACTAATCACAAGCGCAACAACAACTTCTTTAAAACAACATCAAAAAGCCGCTGCGGAACGAGAAAAAGCGCTGGCAGAAGCTGATAAAGAAAAACTGCGTGCAAATCTTTTACGTGCCGTATCACATGATCTGCGAACACCACTCACAAGTATTATCGGCTCTTCCTCTTCTTATTTGGAAAACGGATCAGATATGACCGAATATGAACGAACCGAACTTGTATCAAATATTAAAGAGGATTCTGAATGGCTGCTGAATATGGTCGAGAATCTTCTTACGATCACGCGCATAGACAACAACTCTCAAGACAAAGTGAAGAAGTCTCCGGAAGTCGTCGAAGAAGTCGTTTCAGAGGCTATACAACGGCTCAGAAAACGGCTTTCGGACGTCCGTATCAAAGTCCATATGCCGAATGATTTTCTTATGATTCCCATGGACGCCACATTAATCGAACAGGTTCTCATTAATCTTCTGGAAAATGCTTCCGTTCATTCTGAAAGTACGGAAGAGATCGATCTGATCATTACACAGACAAAAGAGTGTGTTTCTTTTTCTGTCCGTGACTACGGAAAGGGAATCGATCCCGAACAGCTTCCTTATATATTTGAAGGTCAGCGCAGTTCCGGAAAAAATTCAGACCACCATAAAGGAATCGGAATCGGTCTGTCAATCTGTAAGACGATCATAGAAGCTCATGGAGGGAAATTAACCGCTGTCAATCACAAACACGGCGCCGAATTTATTTTTACACTTCCAAAAGAAAAGGAGGTTGAAGCAAATGCCTAAATTTTCAGTCTTAATCATTGAAGATGAAAAAAATATACAAACTTTCATGGGAAAGGTTTTAAAACGTCATGACTATCAGGTTCTTTATGCCGATACCGGTAAGCAAGGACTGGAAATGATCCGTTCCCGATGCCCGGATCTTATCCTTCTTGATCTGGGACTTCCGGACATGGACGGCTGTTCTATTATCCGGGACGTCCGTACATGGGCAAGTACTCCGATCATCGTTATTTCCGCCCGCACTGCCGAACGGGAAAAGGTTGCGGCTCTTGATCTGGGCGCTGATGATTATATTACAAAACCATTCGGAACTTCCGAGCTTCTTGCACGGATCCGCGCTTCCCTCAGACACAGCAATCGTCTGCTCACTGACAGCACCTTCTATATCCGTCCTTACCGACATAAGGATTTAATACTTGACTTTTCCAAACGGCTGCTCACGATTCGCGGCAATGCTGTCCATCTGACTCCGATCGAATATAAGATTGTGGCATATCTGGCGCAAAATTCCGGAAAAGTCATTACATATGCATCGATTCTTTCAAATGTATGGGGACCTTACGCTGATAATGACAATAAGATTCTTCGTGTCAACATGGCCAATATCCGCCGAAAAATCGAAGAAGATCCCGCACAGCCTCAATACATTTTTACTGAAGTCGGAGTCGGCTATCGTATGGCTGAAGATGAAGATGAGTAAATGTTAAAAACCCGCTAAGGTTTTTGCCGCTTTATTCCATTTTACACTTTGCTCCTTTAAAATAGAGACTGATTTGTTTTTATTTCATTTGTTTTGCACAGAAAATTATTTTTTTGTGTAAAACCGCAAAATTTATTTTAAGGAGTGACCTACAATGAATATCGGTTTAATTTTACTTATGCTAATCGGAGGCTCTGTCGGAGTTTTTTCTACACTCTACATTCTGATCAGCCTTCCTGTCATAATTTTTCTGAAGATTTATCGAAAAATTCGATTCGGAGCTTCTCTTTATGATTAAATAAAATCAATGATTTTCTTATCTTATGCATGTTTTTTACAGAGCTGAACAAAAAACTCCGTATACGTCACCGGGTTTTATCCCGAATCTGTATACGGAGTTTTTATTTTATCTTATTCTTTGTCTTTCTTGTTTATTATTCTTGCACTTTCTTGCTTAGCAGAACAATGATCTTTTATTCTTCTGTGACAAAATCTTCATCATCTGCTTCTTCTGTATCCATCACTTCATCCGTCAACGCTGTCTCTTCGTTTTCCAAACTTTCATTTACTGCATCTGCGCTTACTGCCTCAGCGTTTTCCGCTTCTGCATTCTCTCCTTCTGCGCTCTCTTCAGTTTCAAGTTCCTCTGCCAGCATCGCTTCTGCTCTGGCATCTGTATTTAACGCTACGTCACGATATTTTTTCATACCCGTACCCGCCGGAATATGTTTACCGATAATTACGTTTTCTTTCAGACCGACAAGATGATCGACTTTTCCTTTGATTGCCGCTTCGGTAAGAACTTTCGTTGTTTCCTGGAAAGATGCGGCTGAAAGGAAGGAATCTGTAGCAAGTGAAGCTTTCGTAATACCAAGCATGATCTGCTCGCCTATAGCCGGCTCTTTTCCTTCTTCTTCAAGACGCTCGTTTACTTCATTGAATTCAAGAACGTCAACCATTGTTCCCGGAAGGAATTCTGTATCACCCTTCTCTTCGATGCGGACTTTCTTCAACATCTGGCGAACAATAACCTCGATATGCTTATCGTTGATCTCAACACCCTGCAGACGGTATACTCTCTGCACTTCCTGAAGCATATAATCCTGAACGGCTCTAAGACCTTTGATCTTCAGAATATCATGCGGATTTACACTACCTTCCGTCAGTTCGTCTCCGGCTTCAAGCATCACGCCGTCCTGTATTTTAATACGAGAACCGTACGGGATCAAATACGCCTTTGATTCGCCTGTCTCATCATTTGTAACGATGATCTCACGTTTCTTCTTCGTGTCGGAAATCATTGCGCGTCCGGCAAATTCCGTGATGATCGCAAGACCTTTCGGCTTTCTCGCCTCGAAAAGCTCCTCGACACGCGGAAGACCCTGTGTGATATCGTCACCGGCAACTCCTCCTGTATGGAACGTACGCATTGTAAGCTGTGTTCCCGGCTCACCGATCGACTGGGCAGCCACAATACCAACTGCTTCTCCGACCTGAACCGCTTCTCCTGTCGCCATGTTTGCTCCGTAACATTTTGCACATACGCCGTTCTTACATTTACATGTAAGGATCGTACGGATCTTCACTTTCTTCAGTGACTCGCCGTTCTCATCCACGCCTTTTTTCATAACGCGTTCCGCGCGGCGCGGTGTGATCATGTGGTTTGCTTTTACGAGTACATTTCCGTCTTTATCTTTGATGTCCTCACAGGAATAGCGTCCTGTAATACGCTCCTGAAGGCTCTCAATCTCTTCATTTCCATCCATAAATGCAGATACATACATTCCCGGAATCTCTTTTCCTTCTTCTGCACAATCAGAATCATGGATAATCAATTCCTGAGATACGTCTACAAGACGTCTCGTCAGGTAACCTGAATCGGCTGTACGAAGAGCCGTATCTGACAGACCTTTACGAGCACCATGAGCAGACATGAAATATTCAAGTACGTCAAGACCTTCACGGAAGTTTGATTTGATAGGCAACTCGATCGTACGTCCTGTCGTATCTGCCATAAGTCCACGCATACCTGCAAGCTGCTTGATCTGCTTATCAGATCCACGGGCTCCAGAGTCAGCCATCATAAAGATGTTATTATATTTATCAAGACCTGTCAGCAGAGCCTCTGTCAGCTTATCATCGGTTGCTTTCCAAGTTTCGACAACTTCTTTATAACGCTCTTCTTCTGTTATAAGACCACGTTTGTAATTCTTTGTGATTTTATCTACGGTATTCTGTGCTTCCTCGATCATCTGAGGTTTCTGCGGCGGCACCGTCATATCTGAAATTGATACAGTCATAGCCGCTCTTGTAGAGAATTTGTATCCGATTGCCTTTACATTGTCAAGCACTTCCGCTGTTTGTGTTGCTCCGTGAGTATTGATTACTTTTTCAAGAATCTGTTTCAACTGTTTCTTTCCGACATGGAAATCAACCTCGAGAAGCAGCTCGTTTCCTTCTACCTCTCGATCTACGAATCCAAGATCCTGCGGAATAATCTCATTAAACAAAAGACGTCCGAGTGTCGCATCGATCGTTCCTGTCTTCTCAGTTCCGTCCGGCATCATTCTAGTTACACGAACTTTGATTCGCGAGTGGAGCGTAATATATCCGTTCTCATATGCAAGAATTGCTTCGCTCATGCTCTTAAAGAACATTCCTTCGCCCTTTACTCCCGGTCTTTCCTGCGTCAGATAATAAATACCGAGAACCATATCCTGTGAAGGAACCGCCACCGGTCCTCCGTCAGACGGTTTCAGCAGGTTGTTCGGTGAAAGAAGCAAGAAACGGCACTCTGCCTGAGCTTCCTGTGACAGCGGAACGTGTACCGCCATCTGGTCACCGTCGAAGTCGGCATTGTACGCTGTACAAACGAGCGGATGGAGCTTGATTGCCTTACCTTCTACAAGAATCGGCTCAAATGCCTGGATACCGAGTCTGTGAAGCGTGGGGGCGCGGTTAAGCATAACCGGATGTTCCTTGATCACTTCCTCAAGAACATCCCAAACTTCCGGCTGAAGTCTCTCTACCATTTTCTTTGCATTTTTTATATTATGTGCTGTTCCGTTTGCCACAAGTTCTTTCATAACAAACGGTTTAAACAGTTCGATTGCCATCTCTTTCGGAAGACCGCACTGATAAATCTTAAGTTCCGGTCCTACGACGATAACAGAACGTCCCGAATAGTCGACACGTTTTCCAAGCAGGTTCTGACGGAAACGTCCGGATTTACCTTTCAGCATATCTGAAAGTGATTTCAGTGCTCTGTTTCCCGGGCCTGTAACCGGACGTCCACGGCGTCCGTTGTCGATCAAAGCGTCTACCGCTTCTTGAAGCATACGTTTTTCATTTCTTACAATAATGTCCGGCGCTCCAAGCTCAAGCAGTCTTTTCAGACGATTGTTTCTGTTAATGATTCTTCTGTACAGATCATTCAAATCACTTGTCGCAAAACGGCCTCCGTCAAGCTGTACCATAGGACGAAGATCCGGCGGAATAACCGGAATTGCAGAAAGGATCATCCATTCCGGACGGTTGCCCGACTCACGGAACGCCTCAACAACTTCAAGGCGTTTCACGATTCTCGCTCTCTTTTGACCTGTCGCATTTTCCAACCCTGCCTGAAGTTCTGCATATTCTTTTTCAAGATCGATGCTTTCCAGAAGTTCTTTGATTGCCTCGGCTCCCATGCCTACGCGGAATGAGCCGCTGCCCCACTTCTCTTTCTGTTCCTGATACTCTGTCTCAGAGAGAATCTGTTTATACTGAAGATCCGTCTCTCCTTTGTCGAGAACAATGTATGAAGCAAAGTAAAGCACTCTTTCCAATGTTCTCGGAGAGATATCAAGGATCAATCCCATACGGCTCGGAATTCCCTTGAAATACCAGATATGAGACACCGGAGCGGCAAGGGCGATATGCCCCATACGCTCACGACGCACACTTGCCTTTGTAACCTCGACGCCGCATCGGTCACAAACAACACCTTTGTAACGGATCTTTTTATATTTTCCACAATGACACTCCCAGTCTTTGCTCGGTCCGAAGATTCTCTCACAGAACAGTCCGTCTTTTTCCGGTTTTAATGTTCTGTAGTTGATCGTCTCCGGCTTTGTAACCTCACCTCTTGACCATTCCATGATCTTTTCCGGTGAAGCCAGACCGATCTTGATCGCGTCAAATGTTAACGGTTGATATTGTTGTTCATTATTGTTTGGCATATATTTGGATCCTCCTCTTATTCTTCCTCATAATCGGAATACTCGTCAAACTCAATGTCCACCGGGGCATCATCATCCGGCTCTTCCTCAGGTTCAACATCCTCGAGTTCCTCGCCTACAAACTCCTTCTCACTAAATCCGTGATCACCGAAAGATTCATTCTCATCACGGTACTTTCTGTCTCCTTCGATAATGTGACGCAGATCTGTCTCGCCGTAATCTACGTTCTCCATAATCTCTACTTCTGTATTGTCATCACGCAGGACACGCACATCCAACGCAAGAGACTGAAGCTCTTTTAAAAGCACCTTAAATGACTCCGGAATACCCGGTTCCGGTATATTTTCTCCTTTGATGATCGCCTCGTAAGTCTTCACACGACCTACAACGTCGTCGGACTTCACTGTCAGGATCTCCTGCAGTGTATAAGATGCGCCGTACGCCTCCAGCGCCCAAACTTCCATCTCTCCGAAACGCTGTCCGCCGAACTGTGCTTTACCACCGAGCGGCTGCTGCGTAACGAGGGAGTAAGGACCTGTAGAACGCGCATGGATCTTATCATCTACAAGATGGTGAAGTTTCAGGTAGTGCATGTGTCCGATTGTTACCGGACTGTCGAAATACTCACCTGTACGTCCGTCTCTCAAACGCACTTTACCGTCTCTTGAGAGCGGAACGCCTTTCCAAAGGTTTCTGTGTTCTCTATTGTCAGACAGGTACTGCAATACTTCCGGAAGAAGCTCCTGTCCATGCTTTTTCTCAAACTCTTCCCACTCAAGATTGACATAATCATTTGCCAGATCAAGAGTATCCATAATGTCGATCTCGTTTGCTCCGTCAAAGACAGGCGTAGAAATGTTAAATCCAAGAGCTTTCGCCGCAAGACTCAAGTGGATCTCAAGCACCTGTCCGATATTCATACGAGACGGCACACCAAGCGGATTCAAAACAATATCCAGCGGGCGCCCGTTCGGAAGAAACGGCATATCCTCTACCGGAAGCACACGGGAAACGACACCCTTGTTACCGTGACGTCCGGCCATCTTATCTCCTACAGATATCTTTCTCTTCTGCGCGATGTAAATTCTGACCGCCTGATTTACCCCGGGTGAAAGCTCGTCGCCGTTTTCTCTTGTAAATACTTTCGCATCTACAACGATACCATACTCACCGTGCGGCACTTTCAAGGATGTATCTCTTACTTCACGGGCTTTCTCTCCGAAAATCGCACGGAGAAGTCTCTCCTCAGCCGTAAGCTCTGTCTCTCCTTTCGGAGTTACTTTTCCGACGAGAATATCTCCGGCGCGCACTTCCGCACCGATACGGATGATTCCTCTCTCATCAAGGTCTTTCAACGCATCATCGCCGACGCCCGGAATATCTCTCGTGATCTCTTCAGGTCCGAGTTTTGTATCTCTTGCCTCTGCCTCATATTCTTCGATATGAACAGAAGTATAAACATCATCCTGTACAAGTCTCTCACTCAGAAGAACAGCATCCTCGTAGTTATAACCTTCCCATGTCATAAAACCGATGAGCGGGTTCTTACCAAGAGCCATCTCTCCGCCTGATGTAGACGGTCCATCTGCAATAACCTGTCCTGCCGCAACAACGTCGCCTTTATTAACGATCGGACGCTGATTGTAACAGTTACTCTGGTTGCTTCGCTGGAATTTTGTCAGCTTATAAGATGTCTTCTTGCCGTCTTCTTCGCGGACAACGATCTCTTTTGACGTAGAGCTTTCTACTGTTCCCGCCCGTTCTGCGACAACACATACTCCCGAGTCAACGGCAGCTTTTACTTCCATACCCGTACCGACTACCGGAGCCTCTGTCGTCAGAAGCGGAACTGCCTGACGCTGCATGTTCGATCCCATAAGAGCACGGTTGGCATCGTCGTTTTCAAGGAACGGAATCAGAGCCGTAGCGACTGAGAATACCATCTTCGGAGAAACATCCATGTAATCGAACTTGCTTCTCTCGTATTCCTGTGTTTCCTCTCTGTAACGACCGGATACATTTTTATGAATAAAGTGGCCTTCTTCATCAAGCGGTGTATTCGCCTGTGCCACATGATAATTGTCTTCTTCGTCAGCTGTCATATAAACAACTTTTTCTGTAACGACCGGATTTTCCGGATCAGACTTATCAATCCAACGATATGGCGCTTCAACAAATCCATACTGATTAATTCGCGCATATGTTGCCAAAGAGTTGATCAGACCGATGTTCGGACCTTCAGGCGTCTCGATCGGACACATTCTTCCATAGTGTGAATAATGTACGTCTCGAACCTCGAATCCGGCGCGATCTCTGGAAAGACCTCCCGGTCCAAGTGCGGAAAGACGTCTCTTATGTGTCAACTCTCCAAGCGGGTTGTTCTGATCCATAAACTGAGACAACTGAGAAGAACCGAAGAACTCTTTCACCGCTGCCGTCACCGGTTTGATATTGATCAGTGACTGCGGGGAAATTCCTTCCTGATCCTGTGTCGTCATACGCTCACGGACAACTCTTTCTAATCTTGAAAGACCGATTCTGTACTGATTCTGGAGCAATTCTCCTACTGCGCGGATACGGCGGTTACCCAAATGGTCAATGTCATCATCCGTTCCCATGCCATATTCAAGATGCATATTATAGTTGATGGACGCGAGGATGTCCTCTTTTGTAATATGCTTCGGGATCAAATCGTGAATGTCACGTTTGATCAACGCTTTCATCTCTTCGATGTCTCCTGCGGACTCTTCGATAATTCCCGCCAAAACCGGATAATATACCTGCTCCGTAACACCTACTTCTTCAGGATCGATATCTGTAACAGCCTGAAAATCTACCATCATATTAGAAAGGATCTTGATGTTTCTCTCTTCATCTTCACCTTCTACCCACAGATAAGGAACGGCATTGTTCTGGATCTTATCTGCAAGTTCACGAGTAATCTTCGTACCTTTTTCAGCAACTATCTCTCCCGTAAGCTGACTCACCGCATCCTCTGCAAGTATGCAGCCTGCAATACGGTTTTTCAGCATCAGTTTCTTATTGAATTTATAACGTCCAACCTTTGCGAGATCATATCTTCTCGGATCAAAGAACATGCTGTTGATCAGACTTTCCGCGCTGTCTACTGCAAGCGGCTCGCCCGGGCGGATCTTCTTGTACAGTTCCAAAAGACCTTCCTGATAACTCTCCGCAGTGTCCTTTGTAAAGCTTGCAAGGATCTTCGGCTCTTCACCGAAAAGATCAACAATCTCTGCATTCGTTCCGATACCAAGTGCACGGATCAGCACTGTGATCGGAACTTTTCTTGTACGATCGACGCGCACATAAAAAACGTCGTTGGAGTCTGTCTCATATTCAAGCCATGCGCCTCGGTTTGGGATCACTGTAGATGAGTACAGTTTCTTTCCGAGTTTATCATGAGCAATGCCATAATAAATTCCCGGAGAACGCACGAGCTGACTGACGATAACACGCTCTGCACCGTTGATAACAAATGTACCCGTCTTTGTCATCAGCGGAAGATCTCCCATAAAAATCTCATGCTCGTTAATCTCATCAGTCTCTTTATTGTGGAGACGGACTCTCACTTTTAAGGGAGCAGCATAAGTCGCATCGCGCTCTTTACACTCATCGATCGTATATTTCACATCGTCCTCGCAAAGTGTGAAATCTACGAATTCCAGACTTAAGTGTCCGCTGTAATCAGCGATCGGGGAAATATCGTCGAACACCTCTTTGAGTCCTTCGTCAAGAAACCATTGATAGGAATCTTTTTGAACTTCAATGAGGTTAGGCATCTCCAATACTTCTTTCTGCCGTGAGTAACTCATGCGGAAACTTTTTCCGGTTTTAATGGGACGGATTCTGTTTTTCTCCATTGACGTTTCACTCCTCTATCATTTTTTCAATCATTCCTCTTTCGTTGTCCGCATCTCCTTTGTCGGACAACATCGAATGACCTGAATCTTTACAAACGGGACTTCTCTTGCATCTCAATTATTCCCGTTATCGTGGCAGTCGCCAAAACACCGTATAAACAGAGATTTTGGCACGTTGCTTCGCGTAAATGAAAAGAGCCTTGTAATAGTAATAACGCTTCTAATACGGCATACCTTTCCATAATAGTGCATTTTTAACTATAACACAAAGCTCTTTTCGTTGTCAATAACATTTCCCATTTTTTTCTTGACATTTTTCTTCATATATGATATTATGCGTCACTTTTCGACAAACGGCGATGTTTAACGTAAACGCACAACAAAGACAAAAGAACCGCAGAAGCATTTTATCTTCTGCGGTTGATTTTCTTAAGACCGTCTTACTTAAAGACGTTCATAAAGTTATCGGAAACTCCGATTATTTCATGCTAACTTCTGCACCTTCTGCCTCAAGTTTAGCTTTGATCTCCTCAGCCTCTGCTTTGGAAACACCCTCTTTGAGTGTCTTCGGAGCGTTGTCAACAAGCTCTTTTGCTTCTTTCAGTCCAAGACCTGTGATCTCGCGAACTGCTTTGATAACTTTAACTTTGGAAGCTCCTGCAGATACGAGTTCTACGTCAAACTCATCTTTTTCTTCTGCTGCTGCGCCACCGTCTGCTGCTGCTGCAACTACAACGCCTGCTGCTGCAGATACACCAAACTCTTCTTCACATGCTTTTACTAATTCATTTAACTCTAATACTGATAACTCTTTGATCGCTTCGATCATTTCAGCTGTTGTCATTTTAGCCATTTTTGATATCCTCCATTTTTAAATTTACTCTGCCGGACTCTTCTTCTGATCTCCGGTTCAGATTTTGTTCCTTTTTACATTGCGCCGCATATCCGGCACATCTGTATTTTACTCCTCTGCTGCCGCTTCTTCGGCCGGAGCCTCTGTTGCTGCCTCGCCGTCTTTCTCAGCGATCTGTTTAATAACACGAGCAAAGTTTGTAATCGGTGACTGCAAGCTTCCGAGCAATTTGGAGAGAAGTACCTCTCTTGACGGAATCTTAGCCAGTTCATTCAATCCGGCTACATCATATACAGTTCCTTCAATTACACCGGCTTTCATCTCAAGTTTGTCTGCTGTCTTAGCAAACTCTGCAAGAATTCTGGCCGGAGCTGTCGCATCTTCCTTAGATACGCAAAGTGCGCTCGGTCCTTCTAAATACTCATCCAGACCCGCGAACTCTGTTCCTTCAAATGCTCTCTTCATCATTGTGTTCTTACATACTTTGTAAGTAACGCCGGCTTCTCTGAGCTTTTTACGAAGCTCTGTATCCTGTGCTACTGTAAGTCCACGGTAGTCAACGATAACTACAGACTGAGCATCTTTGATGTCTTCTGCGATAGCTGCTACGATCGGTTGTTTTAATTCAACTTTTGCCACGTCCAGGTGCACCTCCTTATAGATTTTAAATGACTGCGTCCTGAGACCTTCAATCATCGGAAGCGCCGAAAGGCACATCCCGGGATTGCAGGCGATTACCAACATCCCGGGCAACCCCGAACTTTGGCTCGTCGCCTATACAAAAAACCTCTGCGACAGAAGACACAGAGGTTTACAAATGTTCTTTTTAAAAAGAATTCGTATCTTCCTCGGCAGGCGTTCTCAACCTTATGCCTAACGGCACCTGCTGTCTTCGGCAGTCAATTACTTTTATAAAATATCACTACTCATCCAAATTGTCAAGCACTTTTTTCACATATTGTTCCGCTTCACCTTCCGATAAAGAAAACTCTTCCTCATTATATTCCGTCAAAATCATATCGATTACCTCCGACCGATTTTTACGAAGTATTTCAGACAAAATTCCCTGACGGATGCAAGTGTCTACCGCCCGCTCTACCGCCTCTTCAAACGGAAGTTCTCCTGACATCTGCTGACGGATCATTGCGACAAACCGGGAATATTCCCGCAGTGTCACACACTTTTCCATAAGTTCTCTGTTGTGACCAAAATTAATATTCAGCACAACCGCTTTACATTCAAGCGCCGGCGGCACTTCTTTTCCCGTCTTAACAAACAAGTCGCTTAGTTTCAGTTCCTGTCGTTCCGGCTCTTGTTTCGTTCCGTTATAAAAAACAATATACTGCGGGAACGGGATATGTAAAGGAACGTTCATATAGAGCTTTTGTTTCACATCTTCGATCCGTTCCCGATAAAGCGACGCAAAGTAAAACAATCCTCTCAGCGGCAGATTTGGACTATATGAACTTTGATGTTCATATAAATTCATCACATCACCGATAATAAAGGACAAGTCATTCTTCATTCCCATGTACACAACATCTTCAATCGTTGTGATCGTCAGTTCATCGGGATTCGTATACGCGCTGTCATTAACCACGTTATACAGCTCCGGAAGTTCCTTTTTATCTCGAAAAATAATACGGAAAACCCTGTCTTTATACTTCCTGTGTATTCTTTTATTTTTCAACCGATTTCCTCCTTCATTGTAGCAAACATAATTATATGAAGCAATCAAAAATACGCGCTTTCCTCAGCGCCTTTATCCCTTTTTCTTTTCTCATGTTTTTTTACAAATTTGATTTTCACTGCAGCGACTGCCGCAAGATTATTAGAATTCAACGAAATAAAACCGGTTCTTTTTCTTCCCACATTCTCAGAAAACTGAATTTGTGATAAAAGAATAACACATCTTCTATTTTTGCACAAATATTTTATCTTTTTTCAATGACAGAATTCCTGTCATTAATTCACCATTACAAAATCTGTATCTGGGAGATGTCTGTATCTTATTTCGATATCGGAAGATCTGATATGGGATTACTCATACACAAAAGGCGATGCTTTACACGCACCGCCTTTTGTATTTCATACAGCATCTTACGAATCAGATGTTTTTTATTTCACTCTTTTTCTTCTAAAGAATGTTACTACAGCGATTCCACCTGCTGCCAGAAGAACTGTCAGATATCCTGCGATATTTGCGCTGTCTCCTGTGACAACCGCTGTGCTGCCAACGTTTCCGCCGTTTCCGCCCGGTGTCGGATTCGGCTGCGTCTTAGGAACAAGACCTTTATAAGCTGCTTCCAGAGCCGCTTTCGCCGCATTCACATCATCTTGTGTCGCATTCGGATTTGCAAGGATCTTTTCTGCTTCTGCACGGGCTTTATCAAATGCCGCCCAGCTTTCTGCTGTGTACCCGTCCGATTTAATGTCTTTATACGCTTCATAAAGATTCTTCAGTCCGCTTACATCTGCAGCGCCCGGGTCTGGATCCGGTGTCGGGTCTGGATCCGGCTTCGTTTCCTCTTTCTTGAGTGATTTAAACGCTTTTTCAAGATTCTCCGCCGCTTTATCCACTTTTTCCTGTGTTGCTTTTTCATTTGCAAGAACCGTTTCCGCCTCTGTACGTGCTTCAGCAAATGCCGTCCAACTTTCTGCTGTATACCCGTCTGCTTTGATACCTTTATATTTATTATAAAGCTCCTGCAGTTTGCTCTTATCCACTTTGCCCGGTTCTGGATCTGAAGTTACCTTGTCCTCTAAAATGAGAGATGTCATTGCTTTTGATAATTCTCTCTTCATGATTTCCACATCATTCGCATCTGCATTTTCCGCAGACGCCAATTCTTCTGCCTCTGCAATCTTGTTCTGAAGCGCATCCCATGATTCTTTTGTAAATCCTTCATTCTTGATTGCTTTTGCCTCGGTGATCACAGCAGTCAAACCTTCAATATCTGCCGGAACGTCGGCCTGATGCAGTTTTAATTCTGCCGCAGCGCCATTGTTATTTGCCGCCTCCAGATAAACCAGACGCACATGTTTCGTAGTAACTTTGTTAAAATCAATTACTTTTGTATCCGCATTATTTTTCAATGTGCCTTCTGCATGCTTCGTATAATTTGTTCCGTCATTGCTGATCTGAATCTCATACTTAGTCACATTTCCGTTTGTTCCTGTCTGACGCGGCACATAAGTAAGTCCGTCAACCGCCATTGGTTCTTCCATTTCAAGATCGATCCAATGGGGCATAGTTGTGATATCCCACTTTGAATGCCAGATTGTGTTTGTGTCTCCATCCAGCGCTTTATCCGGCGCAGATCCGTTATCCTGATGCGAGGATGCTGTCGCCGTAAGTTTTGCATTATCTACATAGTTGACATTTCTTTCTTCAACCAGTGTCAGACCTGCCAGAGCATCTGCCAGCATTTTCTCATAACCGTCTACCGTACTCTGCATTTCTTCCGGCAGTCCGGTACGAATCTGCGAAAGCACGTACTCAAGCCATGCCGCCGATTCTTCTGTAAACGGAGAAAGATCCGACGGGATTGTCTTCTTGAGCGTTTCAATTCTGCTGTAGTCCGCTTCTTTGTAATCGCTGTCGTCTAAAACTGCTTTTATCTCTGCCGCCAAGTCATTGATTGCCGACGCGTCAGGATTATAAGCTGCAAATATCGCCTCTGCCTCTTTTACAAGCTGGGCAAGTTGTGCATTTTCCGTTTTTCCGATTACCTGATTTGCAGTAAGCACTGCGTAATCAAGCGGCATTGTAGACGCAAAATCAGCATTCGTTCCAAGGCGGACGTCGTCCACGTAACCTGTGAACGCATTCTTAGTACTTCCGATTCTTTCGATCGGGAACATCGTTGTCGCAAGCAGCGGTCTTCCCTCTACCCGTTCATCGTCTCCAAGTACGTCTCTTAACTCTCCGTTGACATAGAGATATGTCTTATTCTGCTCATTTTTAAATTCCAGTTCTACCCATTCATTGACAGGCAGTTTATAGTTAAAGGAATAATCATGATTTTCTCTTGTGAAACCAACCTTTCCGGTTTCTTTTTGAACTGCTTTGATCGTTCCGTAGCTGCTTTCAAAGAGAATCTGTTCTTCGTCGCCGTCTGTTGTCCTCTTTACTTTTACGCGCAAATCATTTCCAAGTCCTGCCGTCGCAAGATCTGTACTTACATAGCTTTCTTTGCCTTCGAGCTTCAGCGCGTTTCTTCCGTCTACGCTTTCGATAGCGGCATTCTTTCCTTCTTTAAGATCCTGTCCGCTGCCGGAAGCATCTTTCATATTATCCATCGGATAATGAACTGCCGCGCCTTCTTCGTTTTTCTCTGTCTCGTATGTAAAGTTTGTCCGCGGAGCTGTTCCAAGCGCCGCATAATCTTCTTTTGCCGCGCTTAAGTCTTTATTTCCTTTTCCCCACAGCTTTGCGCCAAACAATGCGATCTCATTGTCGATACGATCATATACGTCATATTCGCTGACACCGTTTTCCAGATAGTCTGTCATGTCGTTCCATACCGCAATAGCGCCGCCGATCATCTGTTTATCTCCTGCCGGAATTGTCACTCCGCCGATAGAGTTGATTGCCAGATTATATAATGTATCTTCATTCAGATAATCATAGTAATAGCCGGCATTCGGAACAATGTAGTAATTTCCGTCGTTGCAGTTGATCAAATCGTAACCCTGCTCGTACATCTTGTCCATATTTGCCCAGCCAAAGTTCCACAGGTTCATCTGCACGCCTTCGCTGCGCACCGAAGTTTCTCCCTTGATCGTGGAAAGACTTCCCCAGATACGCGGCGTACGTCCGCTGTCCTGCACATACTTAAGCATGTCGTCCGCAAACTTTCTGTATGCTTCCGGCGCCGCCGTATATTCATCCGCGCCGACATGTACGACCGTATCTTTATCGAATACCGGATCGGACAGATCTTTTCCCATATATTCATTGAAAATACTCTGTACGAATTCCAGACTTTCATCATATTTTTCTTTCAGCGCAAGATGATCGTTGTCTCTTCCGTATGTACCGTGACGCAGATCCGGTCTTACCTTTGTCAAAGCAAGAGAATGTGCCGGCGTATCGATCTCCGGTACAATATCCACTCCGTATACCCTTGATTCCTGAATCAGGTTTCGGAACTCGTCTTTTGTATAGAATACGTCTTTACTCGTCAGATCCGCCTTATACAGACCGTCTTTTCCGCCTTCTTTAATATCAGATTCCAGACGGAATGCAGAATATGCCTGCATCGGATCTTCTCCGATCTGGGAATAGTGCTCCAGCGGGATCAGGTTATCGTTCAGATGGATCTGGAAGTCGTTCATCTTATACCATGACATCTGTTTTACCGTATCTTCCAGCCAGTCCATTGTAAACGTCTTACGTCCGACATCCAAAATGAATCCGCGCACTTTATAAAGCGGGTAGTCTCTTGCAACACCCTGCGGAATATTTCCGTTCGCTTTCAGGCTCTGTAAAATCGTTCTTGTTGCCCAGAATGCTCCTGTTGTTGTCTCCGCTTCTACCGCAGTCTTTTCATCTACCGTCATAAGGTAGCCTTCCTCCTGCAGTCCCTTTCCTTCTTTTGTCAGCGCAAAGAAAAAGTCGCCTGCATTCGCCGAATCTGCAGTTACTACAGGGAGCGTCTGTCCCATAATTGCCTCATAATCTTTTGCAAATGCATCTGCCATTTCCTGAAGTTCTGCATCTTTAATGACAATACGGCTTCCCGCATTCGGAGCAAACGTTCCGGCATTTCCCTTCCATTCTCTGATTTCCGGCAAAACGTCCGGCGCTGCGTTATCTCCTTCTTTCGTTTCATATTCTCCCGGAACTGTTACCGGAATTTCCTTGAAACGATAAGAGCCGTTTTCTTTATTCTCGATTTTAAAGGAAACTTTCACTGTCGTATCTACAACCGGCTGATAAAGATTCAAATCCGCATCTACAACCTGTTCATAATCCGTTCCGTTATATGTTACCTTTTCCGTTTTTGTTTCTTCCGGAATATGGACTGTCAGCTTCTTATCACCCTTTTTCGGAGTATCAACCGAGATTCCTTCCTCGATATCTACCTTAGGCTCGCCGCCGTATACTTCCATTTCATAAATCGAGATCGAATTCCAGCTTGCCCCTTCATTATCAGGATCATTCTTTGTAAATGAATTGATGTACAAGCGCACATATCTTGCTTTCTCAACTTTATCCAACACGATTGCATCTTTCAATGCCTTCGGACGATCCTGTACGTGCTTCACATCTTTCCAATCGGATTCCGCCGGCGCTTCTGCCGTGTTTGCGATCTGGATCTTATAGTCCGTCGCTTTTCTTGTTTCCCAGAAAATACAGACTGTTTTTACATCCATTTCTTTTCCGAGATCGACATAAATCCAGTGCGGGGCGTCCGCTACCGCGCTACTCCATCTTGAGCTTCGATCTTTTGTGTTGCCGTCAAACGCTTTCGCCGCGATCAAACTATTATCTTCTGTAGAATCTGCTGCTGCCGTTTTTTTCAGAGCCACGTTTTCTTCCGGGTCTTGCGGTTTTTCCGGAGTTGTCTCTTCTTTATCACGGATCTCAAATTCGCGAATCGAAACGCTGTCAAAAGCTCCTGTTTTCAACGACTCCACCGTCAGCTTCACGTATCGGTAACTTACCGGTTTTTCCAGCGTTACCACTGTATCCTGCGGAAAACCTTCCGCCTGTTTATCCTCCGACTGATGGATCAAAGTCCACTTTGAATTGTCGTTAGAACCTTCGATTTTGAACTTCCCGATCAACTGTTTTCCTACGGTAACTCCTGTACCGCCTTCACTTAAGATGCGGAACTGCGTAAAGGACTTTTGTTCTCCCAAGTCCACTTGCAGCCATCCCGGGGCCGCACCTTCAGAAGACCACCGCGTTTCATCGTTGCCGTCAACTGCCTTTGACGCGCTCATATCATTACCGTTTTGATTGTACTGGGCATTTGCAGTCGCCTGACATCCCAAAGCCAGATTCACCGCCTTGTCCTCTGCCCCTTCCGCAAGAGAAAGCATCCCATTTGACAAGACGCAGCTTGCGCATAACGATACCGCCAATAGTCTTTTGAATGACTTTTTCACGTTATGCATTGCTTCCTTGTTCCTCCTTTTTCATAACTTTTTCTCGGAAATAATCCCCTGATTTCCTCATAATACAAGAAAAAAGGCAATCCCTGCTTTACCAACCATATAATCAGTTAAAAAAGTCTTGCCTGCTCTGTACAGCAATACTCTGTCACATATTTTCTTGTATCATCTAAATAATGTTACCAATTTTCAACAAAAATGTCAAATTATTTTCCGCTTTTTGCACCACTTTCCCTACCGGTTTCATTACTATCTTACAGCTTTAAAACTATCGTTCCCTCATATTTCCCCCTTTATTTTTGGTAATTATATACAAACCTTCCCATAAATATCTTTCGGAACGTACGCTTTCACTTCAATCCCTTCCGGAACATACTTCTCCGACAAAAGTTGTCCACGACTTCGGATAAGCTGAATTTTCGATGCTTCCGAGAAATCATACAAACGCTCCACATAGATCTGTTCTCTTCGTACGATCTCGAGAAGCGCCTTTTTTAGTTCTGCAAGACCTTCTCCTGTTTTTGCCGAAGCCGGAATTGAATATTCCGCCTGAAAATCCCGATAGCTGCCTGCCGACTCGAGTTTATCCTGCTTATTAAAAAGTGTGATCACCGGTCGGTCTGCCGCTCCAAGCTGACGCAATGTATCGTAAACGACATGCATTTGCTCATCCATTTGCGGATTAGACGCATCTACCACATGAATAATAATGTCCGCATACTTCGCTTCTTCTAACGTACTTTTAAACGCTTCCACAAGGTGATGAGGCAGTTTTCTTATAAAACCGACCGTATCTGTAACTAATATTTCCTGCGTATTATCGAGAACAAGAGAGCGGGTTGTAGTATCTAATGTAGAAAACAGCATGGCGTCTTCTAAAATGCCGGCATTTGTCAGCACATTTTCTATACTGCTCTTTCCCGCCGATGTATATCCTACTAAAGCCGCCACCTTTAATCCCGACTGTTTTCTCTGTGTCCGTATTAATTCCCGATGCTTTTCCACGTCTTTTAGTTCTTTTTTCAGTCTGCTGATCCGTTCTCTGATCAAACGCCTGTCCATCTCCAGCTTTTTTTCTCCCGGACCTCTCGTTCCGATCCCCCCGCCGAGACGGGATAAAGATCTGCCAAGCCCCGCCAGTCTTGACGCTCTGTATCGAAGCTGAGCAAGCTCCACCTGGATCTTTCCTTCTCCCGATACTGCCCGCGCCGCAAAAATATCAAGGATCAAAAGCGTCCTGTCTATAATTTTACATGACAGTTCTTCTTCAAGGTTGCCTAATTGTGCGCTCGTCAGCTCATCGTCGCAAATAATCCCCGTCGCGTCAGTCTCCCATATAAGATCTTTGAGTTCCGTCAATTTGCCTTTCCCGATATATGTTCCCGGATGCGCGCTCTCTCTTGGCTGGATCAGCCTGCCGACTACAGCCGCTTTTGCAGTTTTCGCCAATTCCGAAAGTTCGTCAAGCGAACGGTTTGCCGCATCTTCATTTCCCGTATCGATTCCGACGAGGATCACCCTCTCGTCGATTTGCTCCATCTCATACATATTATTTCTCCGAATTTTCTTTTATGAGAATTTTCCCTTCACAAAGATTTTCCCTCCACATAGATTTTCCCTCCACATAGATTTTCCCTTTACGTAGATTTTCCTTTCACGAAAAATTCCCTTTCATGAGAACTTTCTTTTGCCAAACGGTGTTTATCTCGTTTCCAAAAACTCGGCTTCTCTTTCCATCGCCGTATCTTCCGGATATTCGATCAGATACTCGGACGCTTTTTGCTTCGCGTTTTCCCAATCAGCCAGTTTTTCATAACAGACAACTTCGTTATATCTCATCTCCTGAATCATTTCAGCAGAATCTTTTCCATTTTCCGAATTCTTCTCTTCTTCACCTGACATATCTGTTTCCGCCATGGCAAGACCCGCCTGTATATATTCAAGAGCCGCCTCGTAATCCTCTGTCTTCATTGCACAAATACCCATCAGATTATAGATCTGAGTCGTCTGTACTACTCCTGTGTCAACAGCTTTTTTAAACGCATCGAGAGCCGAGCTATACTCCTCCTGCTCATAATATGTCATCGCAAGTCCCCGATACCCCTCTGCCGATTTCTTCTTATCCTTTTCTTCAGTCAGTTTTTCAAACTGTGCCTGCGCCTCTTTATAATCTCCTGCCTCCAATGCCTCTACACCTGATTTCGCACTGTTTGCACAGCCTGATGCCACAGTCGGCACAGCCATACAAAGAACTGCCGCCAACACGATCTGTTTTTTGATTTTCACGATTCGTTTACACCCCCGATTCCGGATACTTCATCATCCAAAATGAATTCAAAATATTAATTACCATCACAACCATGTCTGCTATAATAGCGCTTTGCATCGTCACAAGACCGAAAAACGCAAGTATGACTAAAAATACTTTCATACCGATCGCAAACAATACATTTTCCCGTACAGACCGGATCGTTCCTTTTGCGATCCGCACCGCATTTATAATCTTCGACGGCTCATCTTCCATAAGGATAATGTCCGCCGCCTCAAGCGCGGCATCCGCGCCGAGACCGCCCATCGCGATGCCGATGTCTGCAAGCGCCAAAACAGGCGCGTCATTCATTCCATCTCCTACAAACGCCAATTTTTCATTTTCCATGCGGTCATTGCAAAACTCTTCCAGAAGCTGCACTTTATCTTCCGGCATCAGCTCCGCATAAACGCTGTCGATTTTCAGCTCTGCCGCCACTTTTTCCGCCGTACGCTCGTTATCTCCGGTCAGCATAACCGTTCCCATATTTTTCTTTCGCATCCAGCGCATCAGTTTTCCCGTATCTTTACGAATCGTATCCGCAATCAATATGTATCCCGCATACTTTCCGTCAACAGCCACATGAACGGCAGTTCCGTCTTTTTCCGTCTGTGCGTAAAGGATTCCTTCCCGGTTCATCAGCCTTGTGTTCCCGGCATAAACTTCCAGTCCGTCCACAAACGCATGAACGCCGTACCCCGGTTCTTCTTTCACATCTTTGATCCGCGTGCTTTCAGCCGGCTTTCCATAAGCTTCCGCAAGAGACAGCGCCACCGGATGCTTTGAATAACTTTCCGCCAAAGCCGCAAGCTCCAACAGTCTTTCCTTTTCAAACTTATACGGAACAATATCTTTCACATGAAATACGCCTTCCGTCAGTGTTCCCGTTTTATCAAAAACATATGTGTCTACCCGGATCAGATCTTCCAAAACAGCTCCGCTTTTTATCAGAACGCCCTGCTTTGAAGCAGATCCTATCCCGCCCAAAAACGCAAGCGGTATAGAAACCATCAACCCGCACGGACATGCCGCCACAAGAATGATCAATCCTCTGTATATCCACTCAGCCTTCGCCTCCACAAACATCATAGGCGGGAGAATGACAGTTAAAAGCGCGATCAAAATAACGATCGGCGTATAATATTTTGTGAATTTATCTACAAAATGTACGCTCTCCGATTTGTTTTCATTTGCGCTTTCTACAAGCCGCATGATCTTCGCCGCAGTAGAATCATTGTACAGTTTCTCAACTCTGGCTTCCAACACGCTGTTCAGATTGATGCTTCCGCTGAACAGCCTGTCTCCGATCCGCACAGTGACAGGATCCGGTTCTCCTGTCAGCGCCTTCATATCAACTGTTCCCGTTCCGCTTGTCACAACCGCATCAACCGGGATCTTGTCTCCCGGATGCAGTACGATCGTCTGTCTCAAATTCAGCTCCTGCGGCGGAACAATCTTTTCTGTGTTTCCGATTTTCAGGTTCGCATATTCCGGACGAATATCAATAGATTTCGCAATAGATTTTTTCGTCCTGCTCAGAGAGATTTCTTCTACAAGTTTTCCGACCTGATAAAAGAGCATCGCCGCAACGGCTTCTTTGTAACGTCCTACAAAAAATGCTCCTACAGTCGCTATGATCATCAGTAAGTTTTCATCCAGAAACTGCTTTTTCAAAAATTTCTCTGCCTGCTCTTTATAAATACTGATCGCCGATACAATATACGGCAGTAAAAACAAAAGCATCTCCGCCTTTGATTTCATCTTTGCCTGCATGCTTATTAAGAATGCCAGCAAATATAAAACAAGACCGATACCGATCTCCAATTCCCTTTTTCTGGTTTCTCTCGTCATCCCTTTTTCCCTTTTCCGTCAACTTTTCCCTGTTCGTCGGCTTTCTCCTGTTTGCCGGCTTTCCCTGCCCGCCGGCTTTTCTTTTATTACTCTTGTATATGTTCCATTCCCTGATTAATAATCGTTTTAATGTGCCCGTCTGCAAGAGAATAGAATACTGTCTTTCCTTCCCTTCTGTTTTTCACGAGCTTCATCTGCTTTAAAATGCGGAGCTGATGAGAGATCGCCGACTGAGTCATATTCAGCGTCTTTGCCAGATCGCACACGCACATCTCCGAATGAAACAACACGCTTAACAATTTCAGTCTCGTCACATCTCCGAACACTTTAAAAAATTCCGCAAGATCATTCAGCTCTCTTTCTGCCGGAATGTGTTCCTTTACTTTTTTTACTACATCTTCATGAACATGTATAAAATCGCAGCGTTCTATTTCTGTTTTTTCTTCCTGCATTCGTCTTTTCCCTCCAAATATACAGTATAACGAAAAGAGGCAAAAGCATCAATATCTTTTGCCCCCAAAGCTTAAAACTTAAGATTACTTAAGATTTTCTTTACTGTTTTCTTCTTTCGCCGATCACATTGTCAAACACATCTTCCATACTTTCTTTTCTCTGATCGTCTCTGATCATGCAGGCCTGAATCGCCTCATTCAAAGAGAGCATCTTGTCGTCAAGTTCCGACACCATCTTCGCACACTCTTTCAATTCTCTGCTTATATAATCAGGCGCATTCCCTTCAAACTTATAATAAATCTTATGTTCCAAACTCGCCCAAAAATCCATCGCTATCGTTCGGATCTGGATTTCCACTTTTGTATCGACTACGCTGTCGGAAAGAAAGATCGGAACGGATACAAGCATATGATAACTTTTATAACCGCTTTCTTTTGGATTTTTAATATAATCTTTGATCGAAAGAACTTTCAGATCGCTTTGATTGCCGATCATCTCCGCCAAACGGTAAATATCAGATGTAAAGGAACAAATAAGACGTACCCCCGCAATGTCATTGATATAGCGTACCATGTTCTCGATCGACGTCTCATGGCCATACCGCCTTAATTTCTTCACAATGCTTTCCGGCGTCTTTATCCTTGTCTTTATATGCTCGATCGGATTATATTGATGTACATGCTGAAATTCGTCATTCAAAATCTCCAGCTTTGTTCCTACTTCTTTCAGCGCTGCGTTATACAGAAAAATGATCGTCTTCCAGCTATCGACATCCTCATAGCTTTTCAGCGCAGCTTCTACTTGTTGTTCACTCGTCATTTCAGACTGCCTCCGCCAGTTATTTTACTTTTTCATTCTAACATAAATCCTAAGGCATGTCATAGATTTCATTGTTTTTTAAGACTTCTCTTACAACTCTAATTTCATATCTCCCTGACGGATCCACTTCTTTTTCCGCATAAACTCAGAAATGAGAAGCGTCACCGCCGCAGGAAGGATAAACTGGATCAAAATGATCTTTCCGAGCACGATCACTCCCGCTTCACTTTGCGTCATTACCTGCCATGTCATAAGCGGACCGACAAGTCCGGCTGTTCCCATACCCGATCCCGTAGCGTTGTTCGTCATATGAAGAAGCATTGTTCCGATCGGACCTAAAACGGCGCTTGACAAAATAACCGGAAGCCAGATCAAAGGTCTTCTTACGATATTCGGTATCTGAAGCATCGACGTTCCGATTCCCTGCGCCAGAAATCCGCTGAATTTATTTTCTCTCCAACTAGCCACCGCAAATCCGATCATATTACAGCAGCATCCGATCGTCGCCGCCCCTGCCGCCAGTCCCGACAGATTCAGGATTACTCCAAGCGCCGCTGAGCTGATCGGAAGCGTCAGGATCATTCCCATTAAAACGGAAACGACAATTCCCATCAAAAACGGCTGCTGCTCTGTTCCCCAGTTGATCAAGGAGCCAAGCCATAACATAAATTCAGAAATCGGCGGACCGACAAACAGACCGACTGCCGATCCCGTTCCGATGCAGACCAGCGGAGTCAGTATAATATCAAGTTTTGTTTTACCCGAGATCAAGATCCCGATCTCGATCGCCAGATACGCCGCCGCAAAAGCGCCTAACGGCTCTCCCGGCCCTGCCAGAACCAGATTTCCATCCACAAGAACCTGTCCGGATAAGATTTTCCCGGCAAATGCACCGATCATACCGACAACCGCGGCCGAAACGATTACGAGATGTCCTGCTTCTAATTTTCGCGCCACACCGACTCCGATGCCTGCACCTGTCAAACCTGCGGCAATCTTTCCAAGTTCATAAATAAGATCTCCTGTGCCGCCTCCCATAAACAACCCGATCTGCTGAATGATCGTTCCTATGATCAGCGTAGCAAAAAGTCCCTGTGCCATGCCGCCCAGACCATCTATAAAAATCCGATCTAAAAGTTTTTTCATTTCTTAAGATACCCCCACTCGCCTGCATACGCTTCTTTTGCCGCAAAACACGGAGTCGTTTTTCCTTCTGCGTCCACGATTTCGGGGATCATGTCCGACTGCTTAAAATGATAATCCGTCAAAAGCCAGCTTACGATATTTACATTGTCCTTCCTTCCCACAACACAGTCCGGCGCAGCCATAAAAATCATCTGTTCAAGAAAATCTATATCGACTTTATTTTCTTTACTGTACAAAAGAAGATTTTTATGAAACCACAAATACACCCCTTTTACCGTCTCTTCTGTTTCTTGCTCTCCCTCGGTGTCAAGATTTCGTTTTTCCGAATCAAGATATACTGTCTGAAACTTTTCGTCAAATCCAAACTCCTCGATCGCCGCCAAAATTGCTCCGGCATACGGCTCTTCCTGTAAATACTTTTCCAATATTTCTTTGTCATTTATCGTGCATACTCTGATCATCTTTTTACTCCTTTACAAACTCCTGCGTCACATCATGTTTTCTTTTTTCATTTCACCGCACAGACACGATATAAACTTGCCGGCTTTCCCTGCATGTATATTTTGTCCGAGCGCCCGAACTGATACTAATATATCAAAAAGGGCTTGCACAAGCAACGGGATTTTTGTATGATAAATTTCATAAACTTTGAAAGGAGCTTCGTTATGTTTCGTTTATGGGGAAAAGAATTTAAAGAAAACAGGCTTCTGCGCGATACTGTCATTTGCGATGAGACAACAGACACCCGCACACATAAGATTTTCAACGCTTTGGACGCCATCTGCTATGAGTTCGATCTAAGCAAGCCTATCTGGCTTGACACAACGATCGCCGACTTCAAACGGCACGCAAAAGCTCGGTTTTATCAGGATAACTTTGTAGACAGCATTGATTTTGATTATTTAGAAATAGAGGTGATCGAGGAATAATCCCCGGTCACCTCTGTCTTTTACCATTTTTCGTTATTATCCGATCTATCTGCGCCTCTTATCATCGGCTGATCGTCACTTATTTCTAACCGCCGCCTGTTTCCGGTTGTCATTCATTTCTGATCGCCGCAAGCGGACTTAACTTCATCGCCCTTCTCGCCGGGAAATATCCCGCCGCCGTTCCGACAAGCATTGCAAACCCAAGAGAAACAAGAACAAGCCACAAAGGAATATAAGAAATCTGCCCTGTTGTCATTCCCATCTCTTTGCCCTTCACAAGAGCATTGATCGCCGCAGACATAAGGAAACTTAAAACATTTCCGATCACACCTCCGCCAAGTCCGATAAACGCCGCTTCCAAAAGAAACATCTGACGAATATTTCCAAGACTGCATCCGATCACTTTCATAACGCCGATTTCTTTCGTTCTCTCATAAATAGACATCATCATCGTATTTGCGATTCCGATTGCCGCAACAAACAGCGAAACGGCTCCGATTCCGCCAAGCACCGCCTGAACCATTGCAAACTGTTTCTTCATGCTGTCGATATATTCGATATTCGACGACACATTATATCCCATCGCCCGAATCGCGTCTGAGACAGCCTCTACGTTTTCCATGTCGTCCGCCTGTACTTTTGCCGACGAATATACAAACTTATTATATGGTTTTCCGCTCTTTGTCGTCGGCTGCCCCGGAATCGCTCTTCCTCTGAATTCTTTTTCAAGATACGTCCTCAGCTTATTGATATCGCAAAACGTCATATAAGAATTCACCGTATAGGTATCCGGTCCGCCTTTTAAAACTCCGCTTGCAGATACGACATGTTTTTTCGGCGGCGTTTTTGCCGACGCTGTTCCGCCTTCTCCGCTTTCTCCGGCAGAGCCGCCGATATCCGAAGCCGCGCTCTGCGACTGATAATAGCCGTCCTGATCGAGTATAAGAAAAACGGAATCCGTCTGCAGATCTATATCAGGAAGTTCTCCCGAATCCCAATATCCTCTTCCTGATGTTTTTTCATAAAAATTCGTTATTACTGTATTTCCATATACAAGTTCCAGCTGGGCGCTGTTCGGATCAGGAAGCCGCCCGCCATCCTCCAGCTCCAGATTCAATGTCTTCAAACCTTCAGGCGTCATTCCTGTCAATTCGATAAAGCCTTCATATTTTCCTTTCAGCGCGATTACCGATATGCTTAAGATCGGCTCTGCACTTTTCACATGGGCTACGTTTTTCAACTCTTTGATCACATCATCTGTGATGTATTTCTGCGATTCTTCTTCGTCCGAAGACATTCCCGAATAACCGTACATCATTCCGCCCGAATCTTTTCCCGTCACGGTAATACTTGTCGTTCCTCCGTTTTGCTCCACCTCTTTATACATGGATTCCTGAAGTCCGAGTCCGAGCGATATCATAACTACTATAGAAGCCGTTCCGATCACAACGCCTAGTACCGTAAGAAACGTTCTTAATTTTCTGCGCCGCAGGCTGCTAACGCTCATCCTCAGCAGATCGCTCCACCTCATCAAACAACTCCTCCTCTTCCGCTTCCAGACGTTTTGCTTTTTTCCTCTTCATAATAAGCACGATTGCCACAGCCACAGCAACGATCACAACTACGGCTGCTGCCAAGATCATTCCGATCGGCAGCCCCCCCTGTTCTTCCGGTATATCTGCCATAGCGTCCAGGTCTCCGGCATCTGACATCGGCATAACAGTAAGGTCAAATTTTTCCTCCGCTGTCGATACATTTCCCGCATCATCTTCATAAGTTAAGATCAGCTTACACTCTGTATTGTCCATCGTCTCTTCTTTCGCCGTCACGATGGCGTCGATCATGCCTGTCGCGCCGGAATCAAGATTTCCGATAAACTGTTCGTCTGACTCGATCATCTTGCCTTCAAAACGAGCTTTCACATTGTACATCTTCACCCGTCCGAGATTGTACAGACTGCAGGAAATATTCGCCTCTTCTCCGACCGCTACTGTCTCCGGCGCGATCTCGATCTTACTGAACTCAAACCGGGCGTCCTGTATGACCGGGATCGCAAGGCTTGACTGCGCCTCATACTGCGCCGCGCTGCTGTCTTCATACTTCATAGACATGCTGATACTGTACGGCTTTTTCACAAGATCTGCCCGTGCATTCAATTCGATTGAAATGTCGCTCGTTCCTCCGGCAGGAATTCCGTCAAGATAAACAGAGCTTGAACCCGATGCCGGAAGAAACGCCGGAGCTTCCGCCGCACCTTCTGAACCTGATGACGGAGCCTGCATATCAAAAAGCATATTTGAAACAGCAGTTTTTGAAGAAGTATTTTTCAGGTGGACGATCAATTTAAAATTACTTCCCGCGCGAACTTCCGCCGGCTCTGTATTAAATCCTGTTACAATCACCCGCGGAACAGATGCGCTTGACGCATCCGCGCCGCCTGCCGAGCCGCCTGCCATGACCGGATCGCTGGTATATACTCCTCCGAACACCGCGCCCGAATCGTCCGGCGTTCCCTGCGCATTTCCCGATCCGCCGCTTCCGTTTCCGGTATTTCCGTTGTTTATCTCTCCGCCGTTTGCATTTCCACCCTGATTTTCCGATGGCTTTTCTTTTGCGGTCGTTTTTACAAAGACATACTTATCCGTCTCATAGGATTTCTCTCCGTCATCGTAAGAAATCTTAAATTCCAGTTTATAAGACTTCCCTGTCACATCTCCTCTTACGATAAGAGGTTTCTCTTCACTCCCCCACACAGCCGCAGTCTGTCCGCCGCTTTTGATCGTAGACAACTCTTTTTCATAATTCAGCTTATCAAGTTCAAAGGGCCAGTCGGATGCATTCTTGATATCCGGTTCTATCCGCACGTTGTGCGCGTCTACATTTCCGTTGTTTTTTACATTGATCCGAAACTCGGATACCTTCTGCCCCGCCTTAAACACAGGCGTCTCCTGCCCGTCGCCGACACTGATCTGAATGTACGCAAGCTCTCTCTTTGACACCTGACTTCCGGACTCTGTTTTTTCCTCTGCAAATGCCACGAGCGGAGCAAGCATAGACAACACAAACACCATGCATAAAATTCCGATTCCGATCCGTTTCAACGTCATTTTTCTATGCTCTCTCATTTTCCTCTTTCCTCCTGTTTTCTGTAATGTGTACAATTTTTCCGTCTATAATCTCCAATACCCGGTCTGCATATTCCGCCTGACTTCGATCATGCGTGACCATGACAAGCGTTCTTTTCTGCTCTCTTACGAGTCTTTGCATCAGGCGCATCACATCTTGAGACGTATGTGAATCAAGCGCTCCTGTAGGTTCATCCGCAAAAATAATCTTCGGATCGTTCACAAGCGCCCTTGCCACGCTTACTCTTTGCTGCTGTCCTCCTGATAACTGGTTCGGCAGATGTTTTTTATGTTTTTCCAAGCTCACCAGATCCAGCATTCTGTCGGCTTTTTTTATTCGTTCTTTTCTCGGCTCTCCGCGAAATGTAAGCGGAAGCGCCACATTTTCCAGTGCATTCATCGTTCCCATCAGATGAAACGACTGAAATATAAAACCAACGTTTTCTCCTCTGAACTTTACAAGTTCATTTTCTTTCATCTGCTCGATATGCTTCCCCGCTACGATCACTTCCCCGCGAGTCGGTTTTTCCAGTCCGGCAAGCATATTCAAAAGAGTCGATTTTCCGGAACCGGACGTTCCGACGATCGCACAAAATTCTCCCTCGTACACTGAAAAACTAACGCCGTCCAATGCCCGGACGACCGAATCGCCGACACGATACAGTTTATACAGGTTTTTCACACTGATAATCTCCCTCACTGTCTCCTCCTTTTTGCTTTCTTTACTCATTCTGTCTGTTTGTTTTATCTCCTGTCTCAACACATACGAATCTTCGGCAGTCAGATCTGCCTTTTTACGAAACAGCGATGCATTGTTATTTGTATCGTATCATATGTTTTGTTAGATTTCGCTATGTATTTTATGAATAATTTCTTAATATCCGAATCTCATCTGCGCAAAACTTCTGTTTTCCCCCTATAACAAAAAAGGCCGCAAAACATCTGCAGCCTTTCTGCTTTCTTTTCTATTCGATCTGCCAGTCAATAGGCTCTTCGCCTTGCGACTCTAAAAACTCATTCGTTTTACTAAACGGTCTGCTCCCGAAAAATCCACGATATGCCGACAGCGGACTCGGGTGCGGCGCTGTCAATATCAGATGCTTCGGATTGTTCAGCATCGCCTTTTTTCTCTGCGCCGGAGCGCCCCATAAAATAAATACGATCGGACGGTCCTGACCGTTTAACGCCATGATCGCCGCATCCGTAAATTCTTCCCAGCCGATGCCCCTGTGGGAATTTGCCTGATGAGCACGAACAGTCAGCACAGTATTCAACATGAGAACTCCCTGATTTGCCCATTTTGTAAGGCATCCGTGATCAGGGATCGTACACCCGAGATCATCATGAAGCTCTTTATAAATGTTGACAAGAGACGGCGGCACATCCACTCCCTTTTTCACTGAAAAGCAAAGCCCGTGCGCCTGTCCGTTATTGTGATAAGGGTCTTGTCCGAGTATCACTACTTTCACCTTTTTCAGCGGAGTCAAATGAAATGCATTAAATATATCCTCCGCCGGCGGGAAAATCAATCTTGTTCTATATTCCTCGTTTACCGTCTGAAATAATGTTCTGTAATATGGCTTTGAAAATTCACCTTTCAGCGCTTCATACCAGTCTCCGCTTATACCTGACATCTTTATCACCCTCGTCTTTCTTTCCGTTTGTATCTCCGCCGCTTTTATCGGTATTGTCTCTTCATGCAGTCTTTCCCCTTGTTCCTCTAAGATCACAATCTTACAGAAACGCCTTCTTTTGCCAAATACTCTTTCACCTGTCTGATTTCCAGTTCTTTATAGTGAAACAGCGACGCCGCCAGAGCCGCATCTGCCATTCCTTCTGCAAGAGCATCCTTAAAATGTTCTAATTTCCCCGCTCCTCCCGAGGCGATCACAGGAATCGACACGCTTTGCGCGATCGCTTTTGTCAGTTCCAGATCGTATCCCGACTTCGTTCCGTCACAGTCCATGCTTGTAAGTAAAATTTCTCCCGCGCCGAGTTGTTCCACTTTTTGCGCCCACTCTACCGCATCGATCCCAACGTCTACTCTACCGCCGTTTTTATAAATATTCCAACCCGAACCGTCCTGACGTTTTTTCGCGTCGATCGCCACTACAACGCACTGACTGCCGAATTTATCCGCCGCATCGCGGATCAGCTCCGGCGTATTGATCGCCGAAGAGTTAATGGAAATCTTATCTGCCCCTTCGCGAAGAAGCGCCCGAAAATCATCGACCGTGCGGATTCCTCCGCCGACAGTAAATGGAATGAAAACACATTTTGCCACTTCTCTGACCATATCGACTACCGTTTTCCGCTGATCGGAAGACGCTGTAATATCAAGAAATATAAGTTCATCCGCTCCTGCGGCGTCATATGCCTTCGCGATCTCCACCGGGTCTCCGGCATCTTTCAAACCTACAAAGTTGACTCCTTTTACGACCCGTCCGTCTTTTACATCCAGACAGGGAATAATTCTCTTTGTAAACATCACATTCACCTCTTATAATTCCACGAAATTTTTCAATATCCGAAGTCCCGCCGTACTGCTCTTTTCCGGATGAAACTGACACGCAAAAACATTTTTTTGTTCTACCGACGCATGGATATGTACACCATATTCAGCGGAAGCTTTCACTATTTGCTCATCCTCTGCTTTCAAATAATAAGAATGCACAAAATAAACATACGGATCATCTTCTATCCCTTTGAACAGCCTTCCGTTATTCTCTAAATGCAGAGAATTCCACCCCATATGCGGAATTTTTAATCCTTCTGCATTCGGGATCCTGCATATCTTTCCTTTTAAAATCCCAAGTCCTTCCACCCCCGGCGCTTCTTCGCTTTGTTCAAACAACACCTGAAGTCCAAGGCATATCCCCAGAAACGGAATTTCCTTTTCCACTGCTTCCCGGATCACAGCGTCAAGTTGTCGCTTTCTCAGATTCTCCATAGCGTCTCCAAACGCGCCTACCCCCGGTAAAACAATCTTATCCGCGCCCAGTATTTCATCTTGTTTCGCCGTAACTGTCACTTCCTGTCCGAGACTTAAGAGCGCTTTTTCCACACTTTTAATATTTCCTGCGTCATAGTCTATAATTGCGATCATATTTTCCTCTCCCTGCTTTTGTTTTTCATTCTATATTTCTCTTTTTCGTTTCTTTATTCCGTACGGCAGTTTTCCGCTTTTCGTTTCGTGTTTCTATCTTCTTTTTCCTCTTCCTGTTTTTACGACCGGAATCGGCGTATGATCTACCGCATCCAGATTTTTAATATATTTTTTCGTCTCTTTTACGATAACCGGAGAAAGGAGCAGCACTGCGGTCAGGTTCGGTATCGCCATCAACGCGTTCAGTATATCCGCCACCTTCCACACAAGATCAAGCGTAAGCACCGGAGCGACAAGAAGCACCGCTACATAGAGAAGCCGATATGGAAGAAGTCCCGCTTTTCCCGCAAAATATTCTACGCACCGCTCACCGTAATACGCCCATCCCAAAATCGTCGAATACGCAAATGAGATAATACCGACAACAAGAATAAGAGGACCGAAAAAGGGAATCTGACCAAACGCCATCGTTGTCAGTTCGCCTCCGTTTACCGCCTCGTCAATATTGATCGCCGGATTTTTCATAATCGTTGTCACAAGCACAAGTCCGGTCATCAAACAGACGACAACCGTATCCCAAAACGTTCCCGTGGAAGAAACAAGAGCCTGACGGACCGGATTTTTTGTCTTTGCCGCCGCAGCCGCGATCGGAGCCGAACCAAGTCCCGATTCATTTGAGAAAAGTCCTCTTGCGACTCCATACTGAATGGCATACCGGATACCTCCGCCTACAAGTCCGCCTGCGGCCGCTCCTTTTGTAAACGCAAGCCGGCAGATCGTCGTGACCGCCGGAATGATGTAATCATAATTGATAAACAATATAACGACGCAGCCTATCACATAGAAAGCCGCCATAAACGGAACAAGCTTTTCACATACTTTCGCAATACTTTTTATTCCTCCGAAAATCACAACCGCCGTCATCCCTGCCACAACAACGCCGACAACAAACGGATCGATCCCAAGGTTCTTACTGCACACTTCCGCGATCGCGTTTACCTGAGTCGCGCATCCGATTCCAAAAGAAGCAAAACCTGCCAAAAAAGCGAACGCCAAACCGAGCCACCTCATATTCAGTCCGCGCTCCAGCGCATACATCGCACCGCCCTGCATTCGCCCGTCTTCTGTTTTTACTCTGTACTTTACCGCAATAAGCGATTCGGCATACTTCGTTGCAATTCCGAAAATGCCCGTGATCCAGCACCAGAATACAGCTCCCGGACCGCCCAGAGCGATCGCTGTTCCGACACCGATGATATTTCCCGTTCCGATCGTGGAGGCAAGCGCTGTTGCAAGCGCTCCGAACTGACTGACTTCTCCGTCTGCCCCCTCTTCTTTTGCAACCGAAAGCCGAATCCCTTTTGTAATTGTCTTTCTCTGGATAAATCCTGTGCGAACTGTCAAAAACAGATGCGTTCCCAGCAAAAGTGCGATCATCCCCCAGCCCCATACGAAATCGTCTGCCGATTGAATGATCTCGTATATTTTATCATACATACTTATCCCGCCCTCCTTCTTACTTTTACACTCTTTTTTACATTTTTTACTATTGCAAAAAGGGCATACGATATACCGACCGCTGACAGCCGGCATGCCGTATGCCCTCTTACGCAACTATCCTTGAATTATTAGTTGCATTTTAGCACATTTACGCGCTAACGTAAAGCATTGAACTTATAAGTTTTTCACGCTTTTGCATCCAATTCAAACCAAAACGCTACTCCATTATCAAAGTTCTCTACTCCGTATTTCTGGTGGAACGATTCCATGATCGCTTTCACGATCGACAGACCGATTCCGTTGCCGCCATATTCTCTTGTATGCGCTTTGTCCACTTTATAGAACTTATCCCACAACTTCGGAATATCTTCTTCCGGAATCGGAGTTCCGCTATTAAACACAGTGATCCGCACTTTTCCGTCCCCATTTTCTATACGGACTTCTATGCGCTTCTCATTGCCGACATGGTGGATCGCATTCGTAAGATAATTTCGTACAACCTGCTCTGTTTTAAACTCATCCGCCCACACACAGATACTTTCATCGGAAATAAAACTGATCTTTGCCCCTGCCTGCTGAACAAGGATCTCACAGCTTGCAATTACCCCCTTTACAAGGCGCACGATATCAAACCGCTCAAACTGTACTTCATCAGAGCCGAATTCCAACTGATTCAGCGTCAGAAGATTTTTCACCATCACATTCATTTTCGCCGCTTCGTCTATGATCACATCACAGTAAAATTCGCGGCTTTCGGGATCTTCGCTGATTCCTTCTTTCAGCCCTTCCGCATACCCCTGGATAAGGGCGATCGGCGTCTTTAGTTCATGAGACACGTTTCCGAGAAATTCATTTCTCATATCCTCGATCTTTTCTTTCTGTTCGATATCTTTCTGCAGCTGATTATTCGCCTGCTTTAGTTCTGACACCGTTCTTTCCAGCTTCTCCGACATTTTATTGAAATTATTCCCGAGCACACCGATCTCATCCATGCCGCCGCGCGTATACTTGGTATCGAAATTTAAGTTTGCCATCTCCTGGGATAATCCGGCAAGTTCCATGATCGGTCTTGTAATACTTCGGGAAAACATCCATACTAACAGACCTCCGATAACCATTCCGATACATCCGAGATAGATCAAAAAGCGGTTTGCAAGAGATGCACTTTCCGTAATACTCGCATAAGGACACTGCATGATAAACCATGAGCCGTCCATAAATCTTCCCCACATTTTCAAATACTCTACATCTCTTTGTACTTGACTGCTCTTATCTCTGTAAATCGTGTAGTCCTCATTCCGCTTCAGTATGTTTTCATGATCGACTCCTTCCATTCCGAATAAGCCGCTGAACATTTCTTTCAAACGCGGATCGCTTTCTCCAAGTGTCGTAAGGATCGCATTTCCACCTCCGTCCACCACGACAAGGTCAACGTTCGCCCGCTCAAGCTGTGTCAGAATATCCCTCACCGAATCAGAATCTGACAGACTTCCGGACTCCAGCTTCGCATTGACGTCATTGTATGTTCGGATCAGATCATCCGCTTTGTGAGACAGATAATAATGTCCTAAAAAAGCGTTATTTATAATAAGGACAAGACCTAAAATAAGACTGAACAATCCGATAAAAATCGCCGTCATCTGACGCCTGATCGAATACTTTATCATCCTTGTATTTCCTCCGGTTAATTGACTTCAAATTTATATCCCATACCCCATATCGTTTTGATATACTCGCCCCTGTCGCCTAATTTACTACGGAGTTTTTTCACATGAGTATCGATTGTTCTCGCATCACCGAAATAATCATAATTCCACACATTATTCAATATTTTTTCCCTGGACAGCGCAATCCCCTGATTTTCCACAAAATATGACAACAGTTCAAACTCCTTATAACTTAAATCGATCATCTTGTCATTGATCTTAACAATATGCGCCGCCTTATCAATCTTGATATCTCCCGCTTCGATCACATCTCCGGCCGTATTTCCGAGAGTTCGTCTTAAGATAGCGTTTACCCGCGCCACAAGAATCTTCGGGCTGAACGGCTTTGATATATACTCGTCCACTCCAAGTTCAAACCCTTGAAGTTCGTCACGTTCTTCCGATCTTGCCGTCAGCATGATGATCGGTACTTTGGACGTCTCTCTGATCTCCCGGCAAACCTGCCAGCCATCCATCTTCGGCATCATCACATCAAGGATCACAAGGGCAATCTCCTTATCTTCATAGAAAATGTCCATCGCTTCCATGCCGTCTCCCGCCTCAAGCACAGCATATCCTTCCCGGGTAAGAAAGTCTTTCACAAGTTTTCTCATCCTGCTCTCGTCATCTACAACAAGCACTTTTATATTTTCCACAATATCCACCTCTCATATAAAAATGTACCGGCAAAAATATTCCGATAATTTCTCTTTTATTTTCAGATTACCATACAAATATGTCAATCCTGTGAATTTGTTTTATTTCTCGTCCCAAAACCCCCGTTCCTTTCTCTTGAAAAACAGTATTTTTAGTGCTATTATTTTTAAGATTTATAATTCCTAAGGAGTTTTTTATATGGGACTTACAGAACTTTTCATCCTGGCAGTCGGACTTTCCATGGATGCTTTTGCCGTTGCCGTCTGTAAAGGACTTGCTATGCCGAAAGTCACCTGGAAAAAGATTACCGCCGTCGGTCTTTGGTTCGGCGGATTTCAGGCTCTTATGCCTGCAGCAGGCTACTTTCTCGGCATCCGGTTTAAAGACGGCATTACCGCTATAGATCACTGGATTGCGTTTATGCTGCTTTCCATCATCGGAATCAATATGATCCGCGAAGCTTTCTCCGGCGACGAAGAATCTTCAAACGACCTTTTAGATTGCAAAACGATGTTCCCTCTGGCTGTTGCGACAAGTATTGACGCTCTGGCCGTAGGCATCACCTTCGCCTTTTTAAATGTACATATTATTCCTGCCGTTTCATTTATCGGCGTAATAACGTTTATCATCGCTGCCGCAGGTGTAAAAATCGGAAACATATTCGGGACAAGATACAAAGCGAAAGCAGAGCTTGCCGGAGGTATCATCCTGATTCTTCTCGGCGTTAAGATCCTGCTCGAACATCTCGGCATATTTTAAATGACAAACTTTTGATCCGATATTTTTATCGGCAAAAGTATTACATCAGGGAGACTTTTATTATTATGGAAAAGAAAAATTCATTCATGCAGACGAAACCTGTTTTTTCTCTTCTGCTTTCTATGTCTGTACCTATGATGCTGTCCATGCTTATTCAATCGCTTTATAACATCGTTGACAGTATCTACGTTTCCAGACTTGGCACAGATGCTCTGACTGCCGTTTCGCTTGCCTATCCGCTTCAAAACGCGATCTTATCCGCAGCGGTCGGAATCGGCGTCGGGATCAGCTCCGCTATCTCCATTCATTTAGGAGCGGGAAATCGGGAAAAAGCTGACCGGGCGGCGACTCTGGGAATCGCCCTTACATTGATCCACTGCATCTTTTTTATCATTGCAGGTCTGACGATCTCCGAACCGTTTTTAAAACTTTTTACAGACAACCCGAAAATATTAAACGACGCATCCATATATACGGAAATCGTACTTTGCCTTTCTTTCGGCTCTCTTTTTCAAATTGCATTTGAAAAGATCTTCCAGGGAATCGGTGAAATGAAGATTACAATGTACCTTCTCATCGCCGGCTGTGTCGTCAATATTATACTCGATCCGATCCTGATCTTCGGATTGCTCGGTTTCCCGGCGCTTGGCGTTGCAGGCGCTGCCATCGCCACCGTGATCGGACAGATCAGCGCCTTACTCTTATACATCATCGTATATAGAAGAAACTCTTACGCGGTACACATCAGCTTCAAGCATCTTGTCTTTGATAAAGCGATCATCAGACAAATTTACAGTGTCGGAATCCCCTCTACTGTTATGATGCTCCTGCCGTCTATATTGATCAGTGTACTAAACAGTATACTTACTGCATTTTCAGACGTTTATGTCGCAGTTTTAGGCGTTTATTTCAAACTTCAGACTTTCATCTATATGCCTGCAAACGGAATCGTACAGGGAATGCGTCCGATCATCGGGTACAATTACGGCGCCGGTGAAAGTTCCCGCGTCAAATCAACAATACGATACAGCCTGCTCACTGCGGCAGGATTGATGTTGACAGGAACGATCCTCGCTCTTGCCCTTCCGAAACAGATTCTCGCTCTGTTCGATGCAGACGCCGCTTTAATGAGCGCCGGAGTCACTGCTCTTCGCATCATCAGCCTCGGATTTCTTGTTTCTTCTGTCGGTCTGATCTATTCCGGCGTATTTGAGGCGATAGGAAACGGGCGGAATTCTCTGATCATCTCTTTGCTCCGCCAATTTGTGATAACAATCCCGTTAAGTTTCATTCTCACCCGCTTTTTCGGACCTACGGGCGTATGGATCTCATTCCCTGTAGGTGAGCTCTGCGCTTCCGCCGCGGCGTTCTGCCTATTAAAAAAATATCAAAACGGAGCATTCTCGCCTCTTTGACGGGATGCTCCTTCTATATAATACGACATCCTCAGCAAAACCATTTTAATTACCGAAAGGAGATTTCCCTATGAAACACTCTTTGCAAATGTCTGAAACACTCCGCTTAGGAATCATCCTCGCCTTATCCGGCGGATTTATGGACGCCTACTCTTATCTTGAACGGGGAAACGTATTCGCAAACGCCCAAACCGGAAATCTGCTCCTATTCGGTGTAAATCTCGCGGAAGGGAACTATTTTGCCATGCTCAGCTATCTCCTCCCTGTTCTCGCGTTTACTCTCGGCATCTTACTTGCCGATACTGTGCGCTGCCTCAACATACGACTCCACTGGCGTCAGCTTTCCGTTCTGTTGGAAGCTGTTATTTTAATATGTGTAGCCTTTTTTCCTCACTCTTTAAATCCCCTCGCAAACTCACTCACCTCTTTTGCCTGCGGCATTCAGGTCGAAAGCTTTCGCAAGATCCGCAACAGAGGAGCGGCTACAACTATGTGTATCGGAAACTTAAGAAACGGAACCGAGAATCTGCACCGCTTTCTGCGAACCCATGACCGTAAAGCATTCTACAACGCCCTTCTTTTCTACGGCATTATCCTCTGCTTTATAATCGGAGCAGTCCTCGGAAACTTCGTCATCAAACGCTTTCATGAGAAATCGATCCTCGTATGTTCAGCGCTTTTGTTTATTGCATTTTTCATGATGTTTGTCAACAAAGAGCAAAAATAAATTCTGCAGACCGACACCGGTTTCCACAGTTATAACTCGATTTATCAATGCTCAAAAAAACAATGACCACAAACTCAGTTTTTGAATTTTCAGAATTTTTTGTTAATTGTCCATTTCAATCCGGAATGTGTTAAAAAACAGCTTTTAATATCCTGTTTTAAATTGACAATCTCCTCTCCAAACGATATATTCATAATAGAATTTTATACTTATTTATGAATCTACAGAAATTAGAGGAGACAATGATGAAAACAAGAATGAAAAAATTGCTTGCGGGGATGTGTGCGGTTCTCATACTTCCCATCGGTTCCGCGCAAACTGTTCTTGCCGAAGAGCCGGAACAAAACTTCCCGATATCCGTAGAAAAAGCGGTAAATCAGACATTAAAACTATGGTACGGTTCTCCTGCCAAAATTAATACTGCCGAATCCAGCGGCGGCGAATGGATGCAGCAATCTCTGCCTCTCGGAAACGGGAATCTGGGAAATTTGATTTTCGGCGGAATCTCAAAAGAAAGAATCCATTTCAACGAAAAAACACTTTGGACAGGCGGTCCTTCATCGAGCCGTCCCAACTACCAGTTCGGAAATAAAGCAACGGCATATACTGCCACAGAGATTGAAAATTATCGAAAACTGCTTGATGACAAATCTTCTAATGTATTTAACGATGACCAAAGTCTCGGCGGTTACGGTATGGGGGCAAAAATCAGATTTCCGGGCGAAGACAATCTAAACAAAGGCAGTTATCAAGATTTCGGCGATATTTGGCTTGATTTTTCCGCAATGGGAATCACTGACGATAATGTGCAGAATTATCGGAGAGAACTGAATTTACAAACCGGAATTGCATCAACAGAATTTTCTTATAAAAATGTTTCTTACAAAAGAGAGCATTTTGTAAGCAGTCCGGATCAGGTAATGGTAACAAACCTCTCCGCTTCTGAAAAAGGAAAACTTAATTTCAGCGCAAAAATGGAACTAAACAACGATAACTTAGAAGGAAAGCTTACATTCGATGTCCGGAATCAAACTTGCACTATCGAAGGAAAAGTAAAAGATAATGATTTAAAATTCCGTACAACTATGAAACTCCTTCTAACCGGCGGCGAGATAACGGCAGATGAAAAAAATCAGGTTTACCGGATTAAAAATGCAGATCAGGTCACAATCATAATGGCTGCCGAGACAGATTACAAAAACGATTATCCTACTTACCGGGACAAAGAGAAAAATCTGTCGAATGTTATCGACACCCGGATCAATGACAGCTCGAAAAAATCTTACGATGAATTAAAGCAGACGCATATAGAAGACCACCAAAGTCTTTTCGACAGAGTAAGTTTAGACTTAGGAGAGTTTCAGACATCCGTTCCGACAGATCAGTTGATAGACGAATATCGAAACGGCAGCTACTCGCACTACCTGGAAACTCTTGCATTCCAATACGGACGTTATCTGACAATAGCCGGTTCCAGAGGTACGCTCCCAAGCAACCTTGTCGGCTTATGGACAGTAGGTCCTTCCGCGTGGACGGGAGATTATCATTTTAACGTCAATGTACAGATGAACTATTGGCCGGTATATTCAACGAACCTTGCCGAATGCGGAACAACTTTTGTAGATTACATGGATAAATTAAGAGAACCGGGACGCCTGACGGCAGAAAGAGTTCACGGTATTAAAGGGGCTGTCGATAACCACACCGGATTTACCGTACATACGGAAAACAATCCTTTCGGCATGACCGCTCCTACTAACGCGCAGGAATACGGCTGGAATCCGACAGGAGCGGCATGGGCTGTCCAAAACCTTTGGTGGCATTACGAGTTTACGCAGGATGAAGCATATTTAAAAAATACTATTTATCCGATCATGAAAGAGGCGGCACAATTTTGGGACTCTTATCTCTGGACGTCAGAATACCAGAAAATCAACGACGAAACTTCGCCTTATCACGGTGAAAACAGACTTGTAGCAGCGCCTAGTTTTTCAGAGGAACAAGGACCGACCGCAATCGGAACAACTTACGACCAATCTCTTATATGGGAATTATATAACGAATGTATCCAGGCAGGCAAAATCGTCGGAGAAGATGAAGCTGTTCTGCAATCTTGGGAAGAAAAGATGCAAAAACTTGATCCGATTGAAATCAACGCTACAAACGGAATTAAAGAATGGTACGAAGAAACCCGTGTAGGTCAGGAAACCGGACATAACAAATCTTATGCAAAAGCAGGAGATCTGGCAGAGATCGCAGTACCTAACAGCGGATGGAATATCGGACATAACGGAGAGCAAAGACACGCCTCCCATCTGGTCGGACTCTTTCCCGGAACATTGATCAACAAAGAGAATCCGACTTACATGAACGCCGCTATTCAATCATTGACCGAACGAGGAGAATATTCTACAGGCTGGTCGAAAGCAAACAAGATCAATCTCTGGGCGAGAGCCGAAAACGGAGAAAAGGCATATAAGCTTTTGAACAATCTGATCGGAGGAAATTCTTCCGGTCTCCAGCATAATCTCTTCGATTCTCACGGATCCGGCGGAGGAGACACAATGATGAACGGAACTCCGGTATGGCAGATCGACGGCAATTTCGGTCTTACTTCCGGCGTAGCAGAAATGCTTGTTCAATCGCAGTCAGGCTACACACAATTCCTCCCCGCAATTCCAGACGCATGGGAAAAAGGAGAGGTCAGAGGTCTAAAGGCCAGAGGTAACTTCACGATCGGCGAAAAATGGGCGAACGGCATTGCGGAAGCCTTTACCGTACGTTATGACGGCAATAAAGACAGCGCTGTTTTCACAGGATCATATAAAAATATTACTTCTGCAAAGATCTACGAAGACGGCAAAGAAGTTCAGGTGACAAAAGATACCGATAAAGATCGTATTTCCTTTGAGGCAGACGTCGGCAAGACATATACGATCGATATATCCGAAACAAATATAAACGAACTAAAAGAGCAGGCGTCTACATTTTTAAATCAGCTTCACCCTGATCTCATCAATGCCAAAAACGAACTGCAGACAGCAATCGATCTTTCTTCAAAAGAATTAGGTACAGTTCTGACAAAAGTCAAACTAATGGATCAGTTATATCGCTCCTATCTGAATAAGGCAGAAAACATATATTATCTGACCGACAAAGATAACTTAACCTATTCACAGATCGACACGCTTTACAATCAGCTTCGCAAACTGCGCAAGACTCTGTTGGAAAACACCGGAGATTTAGAGGATTATCAAAACGCCGAGAACCAATTTACAGATCTTAGCGCACAATTAGAAAAACCGATGGCAAACCGGATCATTTCATTCAGCAAAGATTCCGGTGTCATCACAGGAAACGACCGGACACTTACTTTGAGTAAGAGTTCAGACGCCAAAGACTTTGAGATCCGTTATACAACAGACGGAAGTATTCCGAGACATACATCTGACCGGTATGAACACCCTCTGCAATTAGACAATAAAGAAAATACCGTTGTCAGAGCGGCGCTGTTTTATAACGAACAGAGAGTCAGCCCTGTATACACAAAGAAATACATAGCAAAAAGCATAAAGATCCAAGACGTAACCGTATCTCATACAGAGGACTGGGGCAATAACTATGTAAAAGCCGGTATGATCGATCAAAACACTTCGACACGGTGGGCATCCAAAAACGTAGACGCTTCTAAACCGTTGGAAATCACATTGAATTTCTCCGAAAAAGAAACGCTCGATCAAATGAATTTCGATCTGTTCGTATCCAAAAATAACGGAATCGGCGCTTTTGAAATTCAGGCGCTTTCTGACGGAACATATCGAACTGTGTATGAAGGAACAAAAATGGGAAATATCGACGACAAAGTCGGCGATATCGACGGCGGAAGCGGCGGATATCACGCTTATTACTTCGCCGAATTTCCCGAAACAACGACAGAATCCGTAAAGGTAATATTAAAACCGGGATTCTTAGGCGAACCGTCTCTATATGAAATAGCGCCTCTTTACACAGGCGTACAGGCAGACGGCGCCGGAGATACGTCAGAATTAGAAAAAATGATACGTTCGGCAGAAGAAGCCGACAGAACTGCCGACCATTATGTAAACGCGCCGCAAACATTAAAAACCGCGTTTGAAGAAAGTATTTCAGACGGGAAAGAACAACTGAAAGCATCGCAGGATATTATTGATTCCCGTACCGAATTTTTATCTGACAGATATCACCGTCTCGGATTCGGAACGACAGATAAGTCAAAATTAAACTCGCTGATCACAAAAGCAGAACAGGAACTAAACGGAGACTATACAAACGATTCTTTATACCAACTGAAAAAAGTTCTCTCAGACGCTAAGAAAACAGCCGATGACGAAAACGTAAAACAACCAGCCGTCGATCAAATGACAGAAAAACTACAGGCAGCATTAAACAGTCTCGAACAAGGCGGTTTTTCCGAAACATCCATCCCGGCAGGAGATCTGCAAGGTTCCGGAAAGTGGATCCAGGCAGGAGATTTCAAAGCAACAGAAGCAGATGATGCGGGGCCTCTGACTTATAAATTCAACGGAAATTCGATACAAGTTTCCACGGTCAAAGGAGATGATCACGGCGTTATCCGGGTGACGATCCTAGATCAAAACGAGAAACAGATCTGCCGAGAAGAAATTGATACATATGCCGAAAAACGCATAGAGGGCGCCGAACTGATACAGAAAGACTTTCCGGAGGGCAGCTACACAATTCAATTTGAACGTGTCGGAAAAAGTCCAAACGGATCACCGGAAAAAAGAGGATGGGTCGAAGTCGGAACACTGAAGATCCGTACAGAAAAGAAAGAAATCGTAGACCGAAGCCAATTGGAAGAAGAACTGACGATCTGCGACGGGCTGAATAAAGACAAATACACAGAAGAAAGCTGGAACAAATTACAAAAGGCAGTCAACAGCGCCAGAGAACTCCTAAACAAAAAGGATGAAGAAACGTGTACTTCCGAAATGAATGATAAGGCAAATGAAGTTCGGAATGCAAGAAATAGTCTTCAGGAGATAAAAGTTGATACGTCCGCATTAAACGACGCGTTAAAAGCCGCAAAATCCATTTCCCGGGAAGGATATACGGAAGAAAGTTTTGAAGCATTAACACAAAGCATTTTAGAGGCAGAAGCTTTATTAAACGGCACATATACCCAAAAAGAAGTCGATGAAAAAACCGCCGTTTTAATACAGCGTATGAAGGATCTACGCGCAGATAAAACTTTGCTTCAGGAAAAATATAACAAAATAAAAGATATGACTCAAGGCAACGCAACAGATGCTTCCTGGAATGATTTCACCAGACTTCGAGAGCTTGCAAATGCGATCTTAACCGATCCAAACGCAACGCCTGCGGAAGTATCCGATATACTGAATCAATTAAATACATTTGAATTCGCATACAAAGATGATCCTGATGAGGGCGGAAATAAAGACCCACAAGAACCACTCGAGCCGCAAAACCCACAAAATCCCAATAGCGGAAATCAGGGAAATACAAACACTTCACATGCGGATACCAGTGTAAAAACAGGAGACAGCACACCTCTTTTGCTTCCTCTTGCCACAATGTGCAGCATCATAGGATTGCTTTATATAATGCACAAAAAACGAAAACTCGGATAAAACATTTTATCCGTCAAGATCTCGGATAAATCCGGATTTTGGCTCATTACCGTAACAAAAAAGCCGTGACCTCTGATTACTCAAAGGTTACGGCTTTTGTAGTGCGGATGACAGGAATCGAACCTGCACGGTCTCCCACTAGATCCTAAGTCTAGCGCGTCTGCCAGTTCCGCCACATCCGCATAGAAACCGCTATTAATGATACAATAATCGGGAGAAAATGTCAACCAAAGATTGGCCTAAATGATATTAAAAATTAAGAGGGAAGCATTAAAAAATCTTAAGTGAAAACGAGTGGTGATTCGTCAGGGATGTATATACAAAGAGGACGATATAAGGTATAATATGAGGAAAGGGCAAAACTGAAAATGCAGGAAAAAAGCACTAAACCTGCAAAATTGGCGACAATGTTATGCCCAGACAGAGCGCAGGCTCTGATCGGAGAAATATTATATAAATGGGAGAGGGAAAAAGAAATGAGTTACGAGAAACTGAATGAAAAAATTCTTGAGATGAAGGATGAGATGTTCGATACCATCCGAGAGAATGTTGCAATCTGCAGTGTGAAGGGTGAGCCGGAAGAAGATGCTCCATACGGAAGAGAAGTAAAAAGAGCATTGGATCATCTTCTTTCTGTTGGGGAAAAGATGGGATTCAAGACCGGAAATGTGGACAACCGCGTAGGCTGGATCGAGTATGGAGAAGGCGAAGAGATGGTTGGAGTGCTCGGACACGTAGATGTAGTTCCTCTTGGGGAAGGATGGAATTATGATCCGCTTGGATGTGAGATCCATGACGGTAAAATGTACGGCCGTGGCGTTCAGGATGATAAAGGACCTACAATCGGCGCTGTGTATGCACTGAAAGCAATCCGTGACCTTGGACTTCCGATTGACCGCAGAATTCGAGTATTATTCGGATGTGATGAGGAAAGTGGATCTTCCTGTGTAGAACATTATATCAAAGTGGGCGAAGAACTGCCGACCATCGGATTTACACCGGATGCACAGTTCCCTGCAATCTTCTGTGAAAAAGGCCAGACATTCTGGGATGTATCTAAGAAAGTAGAGAATCCGTCCAGCATTAAAGTGCTTTCTATTGAAGGCGGAATGGCGAAAAACGTAGTGACACCAAAATGTACATTGGTTGCAGAAGGTGAATTGAAGGTAGAAGAAAAAGATTATATTACGGTTGAGAAAAAAGACGGTAAAACCATCGTGACATGTGAAGGTATCAGTGCTCATGGAAGTACACCGGAGCAGGGCGCAAATGCTGTAATCCGTCTGTTTGAAGCTCTCAAAGAAAATGATTTTGGCGGAGACCTTCAGACAATGATCAACTTCCTTATGGAAAAGATCGGTTATGAGACAAATGGAGAGAAGCTTGGAATTGCAAGTACAGATGAAGAGACCGGAAGCACAACAGTTAACCTCGGAATGATCAGCTGTGATGAGGAGAAGCTGTCCTTTACTTTAGACATTCGTTATCCAAACAGTACAACAGAAGAACATGTAGTAAAGAATGTAAAAGAGAATGTAGAGGCTTATGGACTTGTGCCGGAAGTAGAGACTCACAGCCTCTTATATGTACCGACAGAGTCTGAACTTGTACAGAAGCTTATGAAAGTATATCAGGAGCAGACCGGCGATATGGAAGCAGAGCCAATTGCTATCGGAGGAGGAACCTATGCGAAATCTTTCGATAACATGGTGGCTTACGGACCAATCTTCCCGGGAGAAGAAGAAGTGATCCATGCGCCGAATGAATTTGCAAATATGGACAATCTTGTACGTTCTATTCAGATTTCAGCGGCTGCGATGTACGAACTTGCACAGAAATAGGAGGCTAATAGATGAAACTTACAATATTAGGAACTGGAAATGCGGCAGTGACAGAATGCTACAATACATGTTTTGTAATTTCAGATGAAAACAGACATTTTCTTGTAGACGCAGGAGGGGGAAATCGCATATTAAAAGTATTAAAAGATACAGGGATTGAGATTTCCGACATCCATGATATTTTTGTTACGCACGAGCACGTAGATCACATTTTAGGTATTATCTGGCTGATCCGGATTATCGGACAGCGGATGAATCAGGGGAAATATGAAGGTGATCTTACGATTTACTGTCACGAGGAGTTGGCTGAGAAGATTCAGGCAATTGCGAATATGACGATCCAGCAGAAGGTATGTAAGCATATGGGAGAGCGTATTCATTTTGATATTGTATCAACAGGGGATGTAAGAACGATTTTGGAGTGTCCGGTTACATTTTTTGACATTTTATCGACCAAGGCGAAACAATTCGGATTCTCTATGCAGATGAAGGACGGAAGGAAATTTACCTGTGTAGGTGATGAACCATATAATGAAGCGAATTATGACTTTGTAAAGGATAGTGATTGGCTGCTGCATGAGGCGTTTTGTTTATTCGGTGAAGCTGATAAATTTAAGCCTTATGAGAAGCATCACAGTACGGTCAAAGAAGCCTGCCAGCTTGCAGAACAATTGAAGGTTCCTAATTTGCTGCTCTATCATACGGAGGAGACGCATCTTAAAGAGCGTAAGCAATTGTACACGAAGGAAGGAAAAGAATATTACAGTGGAAATCTCTACGTTCCGGATGATCTGGAAAGCTTTGAGATTTAGATAAGAAAAACACGAAGAGGAAATGGGCTCTTCGTGTTTTTTTGAGGAAATATCCAATATGGTTTGTTTCTTATAGTAAACGAAATACTTGTTCTACAGATGCAGTCATATTACTGCGTGCAGTGGAGGGATCCATCGCTTCTTCTAAAGTTACAATTCTTCGTAAAATTGGGAAAAAAGCATCAATTCCGGCTTGATTACAAGCCACGGCTTCCTTCGTGACGCTGCCGGAGAAGGCTAATACTTTCGCGCCGTGTGCTTTTGCAAGCTTTGCGACACCGACAGGGGCTTTCCCCATAGCGGTTTGACGGTCTAATTGTCCTTCTCCGGTTACTACGATGTCTGCGCCGTTAAGAGCGTCTGAAAGGTTTATAGCATCTAAGATGAGCTCCACGCCAGGAGAGAGGGAAGCGTGAAGATAGCTTAAAAATGCAAAGCCAAGGCCACCGGCTGCGCCGGCGCCGGGATAATTTTTATATGCGCAGTTTAAAGTGGTTTCTGTTACATCTGCAAAATGTGCCATATCCTGATCCAGAGATTCTTTCTGGGCTTCGGTTACTCCTTTTTGCGGACCATAGATATAAGTGGCACCATTTTCCCCGCAAAGAGGATTGGTTACATCACAGGCAATTCGAAACTGGCAGTCGTCAAGCAAAGGATGGCGGTTTTTAGCATCAATAGATGCCACCTTACCAAGTGCCTGTGCTCCTTCGCCGACATCGAGTCCCTGCTCATCCAGAAAAGAATAGCCAAGCGCCTTGAGCATGCCGATGCCTGCATCGTTTGTGGCGCTTCCGCCGATTCCGATAATAAAATGCCGACATCCTTTTTCCAGCGCATGAATGATCATTTCTCCGACGCCGCGTGTGCTGGCGGTGAGAGGATTTTTTTGATGAGCAGGAACAAGCGTGATTCCGGAAGCGGAAGCCATCTCTATGATTGCTGTTTTGTCCTTCTCCAGATATCCGTAGTAGCAAGATACGGGAGAACCCATAGGACCGGTGACGGTAAGATCAATACGTTGCCCGCCCAAACCTTCTATAAAAGCGTCAGTGGTACCTTCTCCTCCGTCTGCCAGTGGTTTTATAATTACGTTCGCATCAGGGTGTGCGGCTAAGACACCTGCTTTTACAGCCTGTCCTGCCTCTATGGAGGACAGACTGCCTTTAAATGAATCAATTGCAACAACAACTTTCATATGAACACCTCTTAAGAAACGCTTTCTGCAATTTCCTTTGTGATTTTCAGGAATTTATCAATATCATCTGTTCCGTTGCAGTGTAATGGAGATACACGTAAGGCTCCTTCCAGACCAAGCGCTTCAACGATTCTCTGAGAATATGGGCTTGATTTGAGTCGCTCGAAGATTGTTACGCCATGTTCCAGATATTTTTGAGAACAATCAGCATAATCAATTCCTTTAATACCCATGGCAACGATCAGATCTTTCCATGTCAGGTCTTCCATATCTACATATACTTCTACATTTTTGATGTGTCTCAGTCCAGGCACTTCATCTGTACCTTTCAGCATACGGTAAAGAAGCGCACGCTCCTGCAAATGAATTCGATTCATTCCTTCTACATATAAAGTACGTTTATCTGTGCTGTCGATAAAATCAGAACCAATTTTACATACATAATCAATAACTGCCATCATTGCGGCAAAGTTGCCTGGTGTTGGTGTTCCGAGAGCCCATACGTTGGCATCCTTGTGTGTCAGTTTGTGGTGTCTCATTTTTGCAACACGGTCAGAGACATAAGCATATCCGCAGCCGCGTACACCAAAGAATTTGTAAGGTGCGATATTTGCAGCGTCAACACCCCAGTCTTCAACATCGACAACAGCATGAGGCGCATGTTGTACAGTATCGGTAATTACGTAGATCTCCGGATTGATTTCTTTTACTCTACGCACAATTTCTTTAATATCCATAATATTTCCGGAAATGTTGGAGGCTGCCATAATGCTTACAAGACAAGTATCTTTATCAACACATTTTAATACATCTTCTACATCAATACCGCCGGTTGTTTTGTTGGCAGGTACAACTCTAAATTCACGTCCGGTTTTATCACAGTAATATTCCACTGCATCGTGGGCAGATGGATGCTCCAGTGAGGAAGTGACAGCGTTTGTTCCCCATCCGCAATTTTCCATAATAGCGCCTACAGCCTGAAACATTGTCTGAGATGCAGAAAGCTCAGTGATCAGGGCGCCGTGACCTGGCTTCGCGCCGAAGATAACCTCCAGAATTTCTTTTGTTCCTTCAGAAACATAGTGAGATAATTCATATCCTCTTCCACGGACACGTTCCGGACAATCCGGGAACTGTTCGATAGAAGCCTTAGCTTCAACCGCTTTTTTCAGTCTTAAAGAACCACCTGAATTTTCGAAGAAAAGTCTGGAGCCATGTTCTGGATCTGCATCTGCATAACAGAATTGCTCTTTCAAACTTTTTTGATATTCATCTGAAAATAATACACCATTTTTTTCATTCATTTTTTTCTTTCCCCTTTCGCTTATAATCGTGATAGCTACAGCTTTTTGTTAAGTTCATCATAGCACTGAACGGATGATTTGAGAAATGAATAATTTCGCTGAATAATATTAACAAAATTTATATTTAAATAAAAAAGAATATAATAGTAGGCATTTTTCTGAAAATAGATATTAATATTTTTTATAATGAAAATAAAAAACAATATTATTTAAAAACATTGCAAAAGGGAAATGAGTATGTTATAAAATAGACAAAGATAATAATGTCCAGTTTTTAAAAGAAAAAGACAAAAGTATTCTAAATTATGAAAAAGTGAAAGGAAGAGAAGGGAAATGGAAGTGATTATGGAAGTGTTAGAAAAATTTCAGGCATTTATATGGGGACCACCTACGTTACTGCTTCTCCTTGGAACCGGTATATATTTTACGGTTACACTGAAAGGGATTCAGTTATTTAGATTTCCAAAAGCACTGAAAGCAATTTTTGAAAAAGAGGAAGGCGCAGGAGATGTGTCTGCATTTGCAACGCTTTGTACAACACTTGCGGCAGATATCGGAACAGGAAGTATTGTTGGTGTTGCAACCGCTCTTAGAATCGGAGGACCGGGAGCCATGTTCTGGATGTGGGTATCTGCATTTTTCGGAATGACTACAAAATATGCAGAGTCAGTGCTCGCAGTAAAGTATCGGACAAAAGATGAAAATGGACAGATGGCAGGAGGTCCGATGTACTACATTCAGAATGGAATGGGAAAGAAATATATCTGGTTAGCGAAGTTATTCGCGATATTTGGTGTTTTTACAGCGCTTTTAGGATGTGGGACTTTTCCGCAGGTCAATGCAATTACGGAATCGGTAAATCTGGCATTTCACATTCCGATCGCACTGGTGGGAGCTATCGTTACTGTGTTGACTGCCATCGTTATTTTAGGCGGTATCCAGTCAATATCAAAAGTAGCACAGTTCGTTGTGCCATTTATGGCAATTTTTTTCATAGGTGGATCTGTTTTGATCTTAGGAATGAATTATCAGGCGCTTCCAGATGCGTTCCGACAGATTTTTACTTGCGCATTTTCGGCTGAGTCCATGTTGGGCGGTGCAGCGGGAGCAACGGTTGTTTCTCTGATGACAGTAATCCGTACAGGAGTTGCGCGTGGTGTTTATACCAATGAGGCGGGACTTGGAAGCTCTCCGATCGTTGCGGCGGCAGCAAAGACAAATTCCTGCGTGAAGCAGGGGTTGATCTCTATGACGAGCGTATTCTTTACGACGCTTGTAACATGTACAATGACAGGACTTGTAATTATTTCAAGCGGATTAATGGATACAACAGATCTCAGCGGAAGTCCGCTTGTGACACAGGCTTATAATATGCATCTTTCACATAATATCGGAATGTATATTGTAGCAGTTGGGATTATCTTTTTCTCATTCACAACTATTTTGGGGTGGAGCTATTATGGAGAGCGATGTATTGTCTATTTGACAGGAAGCTTAAAGAGCGTCAAAGTATTTAAGGTGCTTTATATTATTGCAATTGCAGCAGCGCCATTTCTTACACTGGAACCGATCTGGCTTATGGCAGATATTACCAATGCGCTGATGATTCTTCCGAATCTGGTCGCACTGTTGAGTTTGAGAAAAGTGATTATCAATGAAACAAGAAAATATTTTGACAAACTGGAGAGAGAGACCATTAAACTGCCAAAGAATGCGGTAGTGGAATAATATAGAATCAAAAAACACATTGAAGACAAATCCGGGTCTTCAATGTGTTTTTTTGCGCATGGCTGCGTTCGGAAAATCAATATAACTCCATAGATGAAGTATAACGGTCTATGAGACGGAGTTTTTCTTCGTTTTTATTACCGACCTTTTTGCTGATGTAAGTACACAAAAGTTCTGCAATGAAAAGTGCAGGGATCTGGGAGTTGAAAAAAGTCAGAGAATCCACATTGTTGGTAAATAAGTGTGTAGCGTATTGCGCTAATGGAGCCGTCGGAGTGTCGGTTAAAACGATGACGGCAGCGCCAGCACGGGAAGCCATTTCAGCGGCCAGCTGCGTCAATTTTGAATAGCGGGGATAGCTGATGGCGATCAGACAATCCCGTTTGCTGATATCGGATAAATAATCAAAGGTATTCAGAGAATCGGAAGGTTCCGGGAAGACCATTGGAAGTGTATCCTTCAAATTGACGGATAAAAAATTAGCGGCAACACTGCAGGCTCTGGACCCGACAATATATTTTGTGTGAGAGTGAATGATCGTATCGCTTGCTTTTTCAAATAATTCTGTTGAGTTTCGCATGACGGCAGACCGGATATTGTTAAATGTAATATCTTGAACTGTTTCGATAATACTGCTTTTTGACAGCTTTTCCAGACTCTGTGTCAGCTTCACAGTCGGAATAGCGGAAGATTGTGAATGGCTTGATATGTAAGTATTGTATTGCTCCCGGATCGTACGCTGAAATTCTGTATATCCGGAAAAACCAAGATCTTTTGTAAAGCGCATAACAGAAGAATGACTGACAGAAAGCGTATTTGCAAGTTCGGTGGATGTCATAAAACATAAGTCACGAAAATTATTGAGAACATAATCTGCAATCAGCCGTTCTTTTTTTGTTAATTTTGCATTCTTAATCAATTCTTGAAAAGCAGCAGTCATATCCAAAATCCTTTCTGAAAAACATTAATATTTATTACCTCAAATTATATCAAAGAACCGAAAAAATAACAAAGTATTTTAGAGATAACAAAGAGTAAAGAATACTTTGTGAAATAAATAATTATGAGGTATAATATTAACAAAATTTATATTTGAATGGATCAGGGAAAAGGGTTATAAGGAGGAAAGAAAATGAATCAGGCAGAGATTGAGACATTTTTGATGATCGTAAAAACGAAGAATATTACAAAAACCGCAGAAAATTTATTTTTGTCACAGCCGACAGTCAGTCACAGATTGAAACTTTTGGAGGATGAGCTGAATGTAAAGCTTTTGAATCGAAAGAAAGGGTACAAGCAGATTGAACTCACCACCCAGGGAGAAGAATTCATACCGATTGCAGAACGCTGGCTTTCTCTTTGGCAGGAAATGCAGCTTCTGCAGCACGGGCAGGAGAAATTGTATTTAAGTATCGGATGTACGGATACGTTGAACACAACAATTTTTTTCAATTTGTACAGAAAAATTTTGCGGGAAGAAGACCCGGTCTTAAGTTTAAAGATCAAAACTCATTATTCGCAGGAAATCTATGAGCAGGTGGAAAATCATGAGATTGACCTTGGGTTTGTATATCATCACCTTCATTTCAAAAATATTACAGCAGAGCCGGTACTGAGAGAAAAGATGTATATTGTGCAGAGCGGCGAGACATCTCTTCGCAAAGAGATTCTGCATACAGATGAATTGGACCCGGAAGAGGAAGTGTTCTTAAGCTGGGAAGCAAACTATCAGATCTGGCATGACCAGTGGGTAGGAAAGGGGAAACGTCCAAGGATAGAAGTGGATACCTTTGAGCTATTGCTTCATTTGATTTCAGATGATAAGCGGTGGTTTATTGCCCCGATCTCTGTGGTAGAGCGGATTCAGGCACTGCGCCCGGTTTACGTAAGTGAGATTGCGAACCATATTCAGCCGCCGGAGCGTGTGACATATAAAATTCAGCATAAGTATCCAAAAGAAGCAACAATGAAAGCAGTCCGCATTTTTGAAAAGAAAATGGAATCGTATTTACAGGATAAAAATTGGGGATTTGTCAAATAAGAGAGAAATATTAAAAATGTTAATATATTATAGACAAATAATTTATTTTTTTTAGTAATGTTGCTGTGCTATACTGAGGGCAGATAAAGAAACGAAGTAAAAATCAACAAATGGATATGGATCTGCCATGCAGATGAAAGGAGAACGAAGATGGAAGTAAAGTTTCTGATAGCAGGTGACTGCGCTGTATCCATTCAAATGGGAAATGTGATCAGTCTGGAGGTAAACAGACAGGTTCGTATGCTGCAGGAGGAACTGGAAAAACATCCAATCCATGGAGTTACAGAGATGGTTCCCACATATGCTTCTTTAATGATTCATTACAGACCGGATAAAATTAGTTTTGAACAGTTAAAAGAAGAAGTTATGAAGAGAACCTGCGGCATGGAACAGGTAAAAGATGCAAAAAAGATCATCAAAGAAATTCCAATCTGCTACGAAGGGGAATTGGGAATGGATCTGGAAGAATGTGCAGCGCTTGAAAATCTCTCGACAGAAGATGTGATAAAAATGCATTCCGGTCATGAATATTATGCATATATGCTTGGGTTTGCACCGGGGCATGCTTATATGGCAAGATTTGAGGAGCCATTTCATTTTAAGAGAAGGCCAACGCCGAGAGTACATATTTCTGCACGTTCTATCGTAGTGCAGGAGAATCTCTCAAATTTGATTCCATTTGACCAGCCATGCGGATGGAATATTATCGGAACAACACCGCTTACGATCTGCGATTATACAAAGAAAGATCCTTTTCTGGTACATGCGGGTGAGTGGGTAAAATTTATCCCTGTAAGCAGAAGAGAATATGACAAGATAAGAGAAGCTGATTTACGAGGCAATTATCATGTGAAAACTTATGAAAAGGCGGTGGAATAATGGGAATTGTTGTTGAGAATCCGGGACTATTGACAACGGTTCAGGATGAGGGAAGATTCGGTTATCAGCAGTTTGGAGTATCTCCGGCGGGACCTATGGATACGAGATCTTTTTATCTGGCAAATATTCTTGTCGGCAACAAACGGGGAGAAGGATTGCTGGAAATGACATTTTCCGGAGTGACACTGTTGTTTGAAGAAGATAATATTATTGCAGTGACAGGCGGCGACCTTGCCCCGACGGTAAATGGTGAAGCGATTCCGATGTATCAGGCGGTGTTAGTACATGCAGGAGACAGACTGGCATTTGGAATGGCATCGGGAAATGGATGCAGAGCATATCTTGCATTTGCAGGAGGGCTTGACATTCCCCTGATCATGGGAAGTAAATCGACGCTCATGCGAAATCACATGGGAGGATACGAAGGAAGAAAACTGGAGAAAGGTGATCGAATCGGATTTGTTCACCCAAAGACAGAGCTTCCGAATATGGAGAAACGTAAAATTCCGCAGGAGGTATTTCCGACAAAGGAAATCACGCTCCGTGTAGTCACAGGTCCGCAGGACTATGAATTTTCAGAGGAAGAACTTCGAAAGTTCTTCTGGTACGGGGCAGAGATTACGAATGAATTTGACCGTATGGGATGCAGACTGAAACGAGAAGAACCGATTCATCATCTCGGTGACGGAAATATCATCAGTGATGGTATCGCATTTGGGTCCATACAGGTTCCGACCAATGGGCAGCCGATTATTATGTTGACAGACCGGCAAAGTACAGGCGGATACACAAAGATTGGAACGGTAATTTCCGTTGATCTTCCGAAACTTGCACAGAGCGTGCCGGGGTATCGTGTCAGATTTATTCACGTAGGAATTGAACTTGCGCAGAAATTATATATCAGGCAATTGCAGAAATTGCAGAAACTAGAGAAAGAGCTGGGACAGAGAAGCTAAGATCGGAGGCAAATATGGAATACGAAAAAATGATAGAATTGCTCCGTGAAGTAAACGACTCAAATTTGATCGAGTTTGAGCTGGAAGACAGAGACTTCCGGTTGAAAATGAAAAAAGAAAGTAAAAGCAACGAAAATGTTGTGAAAGCAATAGAAAACACTTCTTTGGAAAATCCGGCAGATGAGCCAAAAGCGCCGAAAAAAGAGACAGAAAGACCGAAAGAGCATGTGATCGCTTCTCCGATGGTAGGAATCTTTCATGCATATGAAGGAGAGACGGAAACACCTTACGTGCAGGTGGGTGATCAGGTAGAAAAGGGACAGATCATAGGAGCTGTGGAGGCAATGAAGCTGATCAACCCCTTGGAGGCCGATATTTCCGGAAAAATCACAGAGATACTTGTCGATGACGGAATGCTCGTCGAATATGATCAGCCAATGTTTGTGATGGAAGAGTAAAGGATATGGTGAGAGATGTTTAAAAGGATCTTGATCGCAAATCGCGGAGAGATCGCAGTCAGGATTATACGCGCATGTCGGGAACTGGGTATCCGGACTGTGGCGGTATACTCGCAGGCAGATAGAAACGCCGTGCATGTGGGGCTGGCAGATGAAGCGGTCTGTATCGGAAAAGCAGAAGCGTCGGACAGTTATTTAAATATGGAACGCATAATCAGTGCGGCAATAGCTGTGGGGGCGGAAGCGATTCATCCGGGATTTGGATTTTTGTCAGAAAATGCGGAGTTTGTACAAATGTGCGAACAGCATCATATTACATTTATCGGACCATCTTCAGAATTGATCAGCAGGATGGGAAATAAATCTGAGGCTAAAAAAACAATGAAGCAGGCCGGCGTTCCGGTTGTTCCGGGTACAGAGGAAGCGGTTTACGACTTGGAAGAAGCGAAAAGAGAAGCAGAGCGTATTGGATATCCGGTTATGATCAAAGCGTCTTCAGGCGGAGGCGGAAAAGGCATGCGGATTGCAAAGGACCGTGAGGAATTCAAAGTCAGCTTTCAGGCAGCACAACAGGAATCGATACGTGCCTTCGCTGACGATTCCATGTATTTGGAACGCTATGTGCAGAATCCCAGACATGTAGAAGTTCAGATCATGGCAGATAAATATGGACAGGTCATTCAGCTGGGAGAAAGAGATTGCTCTATTCAGAGACGGCATCAGAAAATGATCGAGGAATCGCCATCCCCGGCTTTGACAGACGAGATAAGAAAGAAGATACGCGCAACTGCGGTACAGGCGGCAAAAGCAGTGAACTACGAAAGTGCCGGCACCATAGAATTTCTGTTAGATGACAGTGGAGAATTTTTCTTCATGGAAATGAACACGAGAATACAGGTAGAGCATCCGGTGAGCGAGTTGATCTCCGGCGTTGATCTTATTCGGGAACAGATTCTGGTGGCAGCAGGAGAGGCGCTGAGCGTGGCGCAGGAAGACATCCTTTTTCGGGGACATGCAATTGAGTGCAGAATTAATGCAGAAGATCCGATACGTGGATTCCTTCCGAGTCCGGGAACGATCACACATCTGCATCTTCCGGGAGGAAACGGAGTGCGTATTGATACAGCGATTTATGAAGGATATCAAATCCCGCCGAATTACGATTCTATGCTGGTGAAGGTGATCACTTATGACAGAGATCGCAAAACCGCGATCCGTAAAATGATAAGAGCGCTGGATGAGATGGAAATCGAAGGAGTCAGGACAAATCTTGAGTTCCAGTATGATATCCTGCACCAGAAGGATTTTCAGGAAGGTAATTTTACAACGGATTTTATATCCACACACTATGAACTATAATTAAAATTTTAAAATATGGAGGAGAATGAAAATGAAGATAGTTGTTTTGGACGGTTACACATTAAACCCGGGAGATATTTCGTGGGAAGGCTTAGAAGCATTGGGAGAGTGCGTAGTATATGATCGTACTTCTCTGACAGATGTACAGGAGACCATCGACAGAATCGGAGATGCAGAAATTGTATATACCAATAAGACACCGCTTCCGAAAGAAGTATTCGAAAAATGTACCAACATTAAATTTGTCGGCGTGTTAGCAACGGGATATAACGTAGTTGACATTACGACTGCCAAAGAAAAGGGAATTCCGGTAGCGAATATTCCGACTTACGGAACAGCGGCAGTAGGACAATTTGCAATCGCATTATTGTTGGAAATCTGTCATCATATCGGACATCACAGCAAAGCGGTTCATGAAGGTGCGTGGGAAGCAAATCCGGATTGGTGCTTCTGGGATTATCCATTGATTGAGTTAGATGGAAAGACAATGGGAATTATCGGTTACGGAAGAATCGGTCAGTCTACCGGAAAGATTGCGCAGGCACTCGGTATGAAAGTTCTTGCATATGATTCATACAGAAATCCGGCATTGGAATGTGAAACTTGTCAGTACGCTGATCTGGATGAAGTGTTGAGTCAGTCTGACGTTATTGCACTTCACTGCCCTCTGTTCCCGGACACAGAGAAGATCATCAACAAAAATACAATTGCAAAAATGAAAGATGGAGTTATCATTTTAAATAATTCAAGAGGTCCATTGATCGAGGAACAGGATTTGGCAGATGCATTGAATAGCGGAAAAGTAGCTGCAGCAGGCTTGGATGTTGTTTCAACAGAGCCGATCAAGCATGATAATCCGCTGCTCACAGCTAAGAACTGTCTGATCACACCACATATTTCATGGGCGCCAAAGGAGTCTCGTCAGAGATTGATGGATATTGCAGTAGATAATTTAAAAGCTTATGTTGAGGGAAACCCACAGAACATAGTAAATAAATAGAAAGGAGGAAAATCATGTATTCAATCGATTTAAACAGTGATATCGGAGAAAGTTTCGGTGCGTATAAGCTGGGAGATGATGAAGCAATCCTTCAGCAGATTACGGCAGCTAATGTAGCATGTGGATGGCATGCAGGTGATCCGATGGTGATGGATAAAGTAGTGCGTATGGCAAGCGAAAGAGGCGTTGTAGTCGGAGCACATCCCGGCTATCCGGATCTGATGGGTTTTGGAAGAAGAAAGATGGTCTTATCCTTTCAAGAAGTAAAGAATTATGTAAAATATCAGATCGGAGCGTTGTCTGCATTTACACAAAGCTATGGAATGAAGCTGCATCATGTAGCGCCTCATGGAGCCATGGGAAATCAGTGCCAGTACGATGAAGAAATCTCCAGAGCAATCTGCGAAGCAGTATATGAAGTAGATAAAGATTTGATCATCTACTATTGTGCAGGAGCTGTACTCGGCAAGATTGCGGAAGACATGGGACTTCGAACGGCAGCGGAAATTTTTGCAGACCGTGCGTATATGGATGATTTATCACTGGTTCCGCGAAAGATGGAAGGCTCTATGATCACAGATGAGGATGTAGCGATCAGCCGTTGTGTGCGGATGATTAAAGAAGGAAAAGTTACATCAATTAATGGTAAAGATATCGACATTAAAGGCGATACGCTCTGTGTTCATGGCGATGGCCCGAAAGCAATTGCATTTGCAAGAAGAATTCGGGAAACATTTGAAAAAGAAGGAATTGAGATTAAACCTATGTAACATAGGAAAGCGCCAGATAAATCATGAATTTGAATAGGAAAATATAAGGAAACAGTCATGGATTTGTTTTGGCGCTATTTTTGTACCCTAAAATAGGAGAAAAACAAGGAGTGAAGAGAAAATGGCAAAGCAAAAAGAACAAATGTCAGTAGTAAAAAAGATGATGATTGCTCTGATTGGTGGCTTGATCGTAGGTATTGCTTTTTTGCTGATTAGAGAAAATGTAGTTTCAGAAAGTACATGGAATGTAATTAATAAAATTTTGTTTCAGGATATCACAGTAGAAGAAGGTGTTGGCGCTGTCGGAATCTTCTATATTGTAGGACAGATCTTTATGAGAGGTCTGCAGCTTGCAATCGTACCTCTGGTATTAGTGTCCTTAAGTCTTGCAATGTGCAGCATTTCCAATTCCACAAAGCTTGGTCGTATTGCAGGAAAGACGTTGCTTGGTTTCTTTGGATTTTATGTGTTTGGTGCATTTTTTGGATGTGTCCTTGCTTATATTGTAAAATCACTGGGCTTCTTCAATGTTACACTTCCAAGCGAGGCGGTAAGTGAAGCGGCAACGATCGACGCATTTAATCCACTGGCAACAATTGTCAATGCGGTACCGAGCAACATAACGGAAGCATTCAGCACAAATAACAGTATTTTGGCAGTTGTAGTAGTTGCGATTATTATTGGTCTGTGCATGAATCAGCTTGGAGAAAAAGCAGATCCATTGAAGAAAGTATTGGAAAGTGCAAATGAAGTAATTCAGATGTACTTGACATTCCTGATCAACAAAGTAGGACCGATTGCAATTTTCTGTTTGATTTCCAGAACCTTTGCGATCTACGGTGTGGAATATCTTGCTCCGGCAGCAGCGTATGTCATCTTTGCAATGCTTACATTATTCTTGTTAGTAGTGACTTTATATCCACTTGGAATCTGGATTACAACAAGAGAGAATCCAGTGAAATTCTTAAAGAAGATAGCGAAAGTGGGAGTGTTCGGATTTTCAACAAACTCTTCTGCAGCCTGTCTTCCACTGAATACAAGAACCTGTATTGATGAACTGGGATGTAGCGAAGAAATTACAAGCTTTGTACTTCCGACAGGAATGACGATCAATATGAACGGAACAACAGTTATGCACATGTTCGCAGTGACATTCATTGCAACAGCAGCAGGAATTGATGTAACACCTGCTAACATGATTGTTATGGCATTCTTGTCAATCTGTGCGGCAGCGGGAACGCCGGCAATTCCGATTGCAGGAACAACGATGATCTTCACTGTTTTATCTGGAATGGGATGGACAACAGAAGCCTGCCTGATAGGTTATGCGCTTGTTGTAGCTATCAACCGTCCGGTTGAGATGGCATTACTTCCTCTGAATGTTATCGGAGACGCAGCAGTTAACGTAATCGTAAACGCGAAAGAAAAAGAATTAGACAAAGAAAAATATAATGGATAATTTATTCGGGATGGGGCTTATGGAAGAACCCCATCCCGAATTGATTTATCTCAGAGGAGGATATGGTGGATAACTTTGTGAGAATGTTTCATTTACAGATGATGTTATTTCTGTTAATGGCTGTGGGAGTTCTATTTAGAAAGAGAAATATTATCTCAGAGTCCGGTCGGAAGACATTGTCGAACTTGACAGTGAATTTAATCCTGCCATGTAATATTATAGAGTCTTTTTTAGGTGAATGGAATGTGTCCGGAAATCTTCTCCACAATTGTCTGATTGCGTTGGGAATTTCATTTGGAATACAGCTGGCAGCGTTGTATTTGAGTGCTTTGTTTTTTTCTCCTGTTTCAAGTGAGAAGAAAAATATTTTCAGATATGGATTGATTGTATCTAATTCAAGCTTTATCGGAATTCCGGTCGTAGGGGAATTATATGGGAATCTTGGTGTACTTTATACCTCTTTTTTTCAGATTCCGATTCGTATTATGATGTGGACTGCCGGGCTTTCTTTATTTACAAATGTGGATAGGAAGGAATCTTTTCAAAAGCTGGTGAAACATCCGTGCATTATTGCAATTATTATAGGAGTCACTTTAATGATCACCCCTGTCTCGCTGCCTCCGTTTCTGGAAGATACAATTTCAGGCTTGAGCAAATGTACGACGCCGCTGTCTATGATTACCGTGGGAGCAATGTTTGCGAATTCGAAGTGGAGTGATTTTCTGAATCCATCTATTTTGTATTACTGTTTGATTCGCCTGATTGTATTTCCGGCAATTGTCTTTGGTGCAGTCCGTCTTCTTGGTATAGATCTTGTACTGGGAAATGTTGCTGTTTTATTAAGTGCGATGCCAATGGCAGCAACAACAGCAATTCTTGCAGATAAATATAATTATAATGGAGAAACCGCTTCGCGCTCAATTTTTGTATCAACTCTTTTGTCAATCGCAACATTGCCTGTAATATGTCTTGTGTTATAAATTGGCAGAATTCGTATTCTTCACAGATATAATTTGCACGATTTTCTGTTCTTGTGCTAAAATGAACAAAGAAGACTTGAAATATATGGGGGAAATTAGATGTATACCGTAATCGTTGCAGATGATGAAGAAGAAATCCGCAGAGGTATTGTTAGAAAAGTACGCTGGGAAGAACTGGGATTTCGTGTGGTTGGAGAGGCTGAAAATGGAGCGGAAGCATTGGAAATGGTAGAGAAGCTGGAACCGGATCTTTTGCTTACGGATATTCGTATGCCCTTCTTGTCGGGAATTGAGCTGGCAAGATCAGTGCGAGAGGTGCTGCCTACAGTGCAGATTGCATTCCTAAGTGGTTTTGATGATTTCTCTTATGCACAGCAGGCGATTCAATATAATATTGTCAGCTATATGCTGAAGCCGATTTCGGCGGCAGAGCTGGAGGAGGAGCTTCGAAATATTAAGGTGGTCATGGACCGGAAGTTTGAAGAATTTAATTCTAAGGAAATGGTTCAGGAGCGGATGGAAAAATCTGAGTTTCTGTTTCCGCTTCTGTTGGATGGTTATCAGAGCAATCCTTCTGAAGAAGAAATGGAGGAACTCAGGCAGGCGGCAGTTTCCTGTGGACTGATCGGAGAAGGCGACATGGAGATGTACCGATTCGTAGTGCTGGTGACGAACATTTCCGACGGAGAGCAGGATCGGACGAGCAGAGCAAGTGTGCAGGCGATCGATACAATTTTGAAGAAATATGTCCGTTACGCCAGCTGTTTTATGAGAGGCCGTGTAGTGTCTGTGCTGGCTGCCACGGAGAGAGGATTTTCCAAATACCTTCATATTATTGTGGATGAGATTGTTCAGAGTGTTCGAAGAATTATGAATATGCAGGGAACAGTCGGAGTCAGCCGAAGTACAGAGCATTTGGAAAATTGCGCCGAGTGTTACCGGGAGGCAATGAACGCGTTAAGCTATTCATGGCAGAAAGAAAGCGATGTACATTTTATCGCGGATGAAGAGCATGTAGAGCCAATGGACTTTACAATTATGGATAATACAGTTTCCAAGATTGAAGAATTGCTTCGAGGAGGAAGCGTAGAAGAATTAAAGCAATTTCTGGATGCTTTTTCTGCGCGGATCGCAAGCGGTGAGATTCAGCCCGCGGCAGCAGATTTTCTGGTGGCGCAGATTATGGCGGCGGGATTTAAAGTGTTTTATGCGGTTGCCGGAGAACGTGCAGTAGAAAATCTGCAGGAGCATCTGGAGTTTCATGGACATACAATGGTAGAGCAGGTCATGGCATCCTTCGAAAAGTGTGCGACGTTCTGTATCGATATCAAGGAAAAGATTTCAGAGCAGCGAAAAAAGAGCGGTGAAGTATTCTGTGACAGAGCGCTGGAGATTATTGAAGAGCGTTACCATGATCCGGAATTGTCGGTTGTCACAGTGAGCGGTGAAATCGGGGTGAGCCCGAATTATCTCAGCGCACTTATTAAGAAAACAACAGATAGTACGTTCGTAGAGTTGTTGACGAAGAAACGAATAGAGAAAGCGAAGGAATTACTTCTTTGCACCTCTAAGAAAATTCGGGAGATCACAGAGGAGTGCGGTTACCGGGATCAGCATTATTTTAGCTATTGCTTTAAGCGGGCAACCGGAGTGTCGCCAAATCAGTGCCGGAAAGATGCAGGGGGTATGTAATGTCTGACACAAATCAGGAAATGAAACAAGAATATAATAAAAGGCAAAGTGGAAAGAAGCGGATAGGATTCTCCCTATCCGCCATTTTCACGTGTTTAGTATCGGGAATCGTGCTGCTGATTTCTATTATTACTATTTTGATCTTTATCGGTATTTACCGGGATGCGATGAAGCAAAATGCCGTTACGAGCAGTGAGCAGGCAGTGGCACAGGTAGAAAATATGGTGCAGTCATATATCCAGGATATGCAGAGCGTTATGGAATCGCTCAAGCACAGTGTGCAGGACCCTAATAATGATAAGGATGAATTTATACAAAGTCTTGTCGATATAAGGGAAGACGTGGTAGCTGTGATGATCTATGATAAGGACGGGAAAATGATGTCTTCATGGTCGAATGGCAAAACATTAAAAAAGGATTATTACAAAAACCTTTCTTATGTAGAGCCATCGGACGGAGAACTTCATATTAGTAAGCCTCATGTAGAAACTTTGTATGAAGGTTTTTATCCTTGGGTTGTTACTATCTCTCAGACATTGGAAGATGAAGCAGGTGAAAAATATGTTATAGCAGTAGATATCCGGTTCTCCAACATATCAGATTATGTAGACGGAGTGGGAATTGGCTCTCACGGTTACTGTTATATAGAAGATGAGGAAGCAAATATTATCTATCATCCGCAGCAGCAGCTTATTTATTCCGGTCTGAAAGAAGAAGAACAGATTATGGGCAAGGATGGGGTTACAGTTGAAAATGATGTGATCCATACGGTTCATACATTGGAAAACGGTGAATGGAGAATCGTAGGAGTCTGCTATGTGGATGAGATGATCACTGTAAAAGTAGAGAAAATGGTAGGACTATTAATCCTTCTTCTTGTGATTGTTCTCTTTGTAGCGGCATTTACGGGAATGATTCTCTCGCAGGTACTGGCAAAGCCGGCCAAAGAACTGACGAAGGCGATGAAGGCATTTGAAAAAAATGCGGAAAACTATACCTATACACAAGTGCGCGGAACGGGAGAGCTGATGATGCTATCAGATTCCTTTGACCACATGGTGCGGCGTATCCAGAAATTGATGGAGCAGGTGCGTCAGGAAGAGATCACGCTGAGAAAGACAGAACTCAAAGCGCTTCAGGCACAGATCAACCCGCATTTCCTATATAATACATTGGATGCAATTGCGTGGTTATGTGAAGAAGGAAGAAATAAAGATGCGGAGAATATGGTGACATCACTTGCCAAACTTTTCCGAATCAGTATCAGTAAAGGGCATGAACTGATTACGATCGAAAAAGAGATCCAGCATGCACAGAGCTATTTGAGGATTGAGACGTTCCGGTATAAAAATCAATTTACATATACGTTTGATGTGGATGAAAATTGTCTTGGATATCTCTGCAATAAAATCACATTGCAGCCGATCATTGAAAATGCGATTTATCATGGCTTAAACCGCATGGTGGATGAGGGAGAGATTACGATTCGCATCCGTGAAGACGGAGATGATATTATTTTGTCCGTAGAAGATAACGGAATTGGTATGACAGAAGAGCAGTGTCAGGAAATTCTAAGAAAAGAACCCGGAGACCGTACCGGAATCGGAATTAAGAACGTAAATGACAGAATTAAGATTTATTTTGGGGAAGAGTATGGTCTTACAATTACCAGCGAACTGGATGAAGGAACGTGCGTGGACATTCGCATGCCAAAAGTAGAGAAAGGGGATTATGATGGAAAATAAAAGGAGAAAACAGTTCGGAATCCTGTTTCTTGTTGCTCTGCTTGTGTGTATTGTCGCAGGTTGTGGAGGCTGGAATCGGGGTCACATAGAGAAGAAGGACAGCGCAATTCGCAAACAAAAAGTAACGCTGATCGCGAAGTCCACGGAATCAGCCTTTTGGAAATCGGTGTTTGCAGGAGCGGGAGCAGCATCTACGGAGTATAATATGGAGTTGAAATGTATAGGCCCGGATAATGAGGAGGATTACATAACACAAAATCGAATGATTGAAGAGGCAGTGGCGGATGGAACAGATGTGATTGTATTTTCGGCGATTGATTATGAGGGGAATGCAGAGGCAGTTGATCACGCTGCAAAAGAAGGAGTGAAGATCGTTGTTATAGACAGTGATGTAAATAGCAAAGAGGTGAGCTGCCGAATCGGTACGGATAATTACGAGGCGGGATGCCTTGCGGGGAAAGCAGCGCTTGACATGGACGAGGAAGAGATCAATATCGGAATCGTTAACTTTGATGCCACGACAGAAAATGGGCAGAGCAGAGAAAAAGGATTCCGGGATACGGTAGGAAAAGACAAACGTGCAGTGATTGTTGACACGATCAATGTAAATTCAACCATTGATTCTGCAAAAGAAGAAGCGGAAAAATTATTAGAGAGAATTCCGGAAATTAATGTAGTTGTTACATTTAATGAATGGACCAGTCTGGGCGTAGGTTATGCAGTAAAAGAAGCAGGGCTGGCAGATTCTGTGAGAGTTGTTGCATTTGACAGTAATGTAGTGTCTGTCGATATGCTGGAAACAGGAGAGGTAGATGCGCTTATTGTACAGAATCCGTATGCAATGGGCTATCTGGGAGTAGAGAATGCGTATCGACTGTTGGGAGGCCATGATCTGGACGAAAGAGAAGTCAATACATCCACACATTTAGTGACCAAGGAAAATATGTACAGTGAAGAATCTCAGAGAATGCTGTTTTCCTTTGATGAGATTCGCTGAGAATAGTATTTTGAACCTTTTTGATATTTTATTGTATTTTTTTGTACAGGCAGGAGTGCTATACTCAATGCAAATAATAAATATCATAAGGAGGCTAATTATGAAAAAGAAATTATTAGCAGTGCTTCTTTGCGTAGCAATGGTAGCAGCAATGGCTGTTGGCTGTGGCGGCGGAAAAGACAGCGGAGAGAGCAAAGACGAAGGAAAGAAGTCTGATCTGAACATTGGTGTATTCTACTACACATATGCAGATACTTATATCGCTTCTGTACGTACAGCTCTTGACAAGAAACTTGATGACATGGGTGTTAAATATCAGGACTACGATGGAAATAACAACCAGACAACACAGAACGAGCAGATCGATACAGCTATCCAGACAGGTGCAAACCTTCTGATCGTTAACATCGTAACATCTGGTTCTAACGATGCTTCTACACAGATCATCGACAAAGCAAAAGCAGCAGACGTTCCGGTTATCTTCTTCAACCGTGCAGTAGAAGACGAGAAGAGTGAAGAGGGAACAATCCTTGGTTCTTATGAGAAATGTGCATTCGTAGGAACAGACGCTCCAGAAGCAGGACACATGCAGGGCGAAATGATCGGTGACTACGTTGTTGAAAACTTCGACACAGTTGACCTCAACGGAGATGGAAAAATCTCTTACGCTATGTTCATGGGACAGCTTGGTAACGCAGAAGCCATCTACCGTACACAGTTTGCAGTAGAAGATGCTAACAAGAAGTTAGAAGAAGCTGGAAAACCAGCATTAGAGTTCTTTGACCCAGCTAACACTGATAAATATCAGGTTGACCAGGATGGAGCTTGGAGTGCTACAGCAGCTAACAACTACATGACAACAAACCTTTCTCAGTACAACGAGGGTAACAACAACATGATCGAGCTCATCATCTGTAACAACGATGGTATGGCTGAGGGTGCTGTTGCAGCTCTGAACGACAAAGGTTACAACACAGGTGATCCGGCAAAAACAATTCCAGTATTCGGTGTAGACGCTACAGACGCAGCTAAGAAACTGATCGCAGACGGTAAGATGGTTGGTACTATCAAACAGGATGCAGAAGGTATGGCAGCTTGTATCGCACAGCTTACACAGAACACAGCAGATGGAAAAGAGTTAGTTGACGGCGTAGAGAAAGACATGATCTCTGAAAAAGTTGCTAACAAGATCTTCATTCCATACGGAATCTACACAGGTGAAGAGTAAGATACAGACAACAATAAGTTAATCTTAAAATAAAGAAAGCAGCCGCCAGAGGGTTGGCGGCTGTTTTTCTGAGAAGTTAGACGAATGGAGGAATAGTCATGGGACAGGACGTTCTTTTGCAGATGACGAATATCAGTAAAGAATTCCCCGGAGTAAAAGCTCTGGATAACGTTTCGCTGACTGTTAAAAAAGGAACAGTACATGCCCTGATGGGAGAGAATGGTGCCGGTAAATCCACACTGATGAAATGTCTGTTCGGAATGTATAACAAAGATGGCGGAACCATTGAATTAGAGGGAAAAGAAGTAAACTTTAAAAACTCCAAAGAAGCACTGGAGAACGGTGTGGCTATGGTTCATCAGGAGTTGAACCAGGCGCTGAAACGTAACGTTATGGATAATATCTGGCTTGGACGTTATCCGAAGGTAGGAGGACTCATGGTAAATGAGAGAAAAATTTACCAGGATACTCTTGATGTATTTAAAGAACTTGAGATTGATGTAGATCCAAAACGTGTTATGAGCACAATGCCGGTGTCTCAGAGACAGATGGTAGAAATTGCGAAAGCAGTTTCCTTTAACTCAAAGATTATTGTATTTGACGAGCCTACTTCTTCTCTGACAGAGCAGGAAGTTGAGCATTTATTCAGAATCATTAATATGCTAAGAGACCGCGGATGCGGTATTATCTATATATCACATAAGATGGCAGAGATTAAGAGAATCTCTGATGAGATCACCATCATGCGTGACGGAACATGGGTTGCCACAGAGAAAGCAGACGACCTGTCCATGGATGATATCATCCGTCTTATGGTAGGACGTGAACTAACGAACCAGTTCCCGCCGAAGACAAATAAACCGGGAGAGGTTGCGCTTGAGGTAGAACACCTCACTGCACAGTATTCTCTTCTTAATGATGTATCTTTTAACGTGCGAAAAGGTGAGATCGTAGGTATTGCCGGCCTTGATGGAAGCGGACGTACTGAGACTCTTGAAAATATTTTCGGTATCGCCACAAGAAAAGATGGCGTGATCAAACTGGACGGTAAGGTTGTGAAAAACCGTAACGCCAGAGAATCTATTAAAAATGGATTTGCACTTCTTACAGAGGAGAGACGTGCAACAGGTATCTTCGGAATTTTAAGTATTCGAGAAAATACCGTTATTTCCAGCTTGAAGAAGCATAAAAAAGCAGGTTTATACCTGAGTGAAAAATCTATGAAAAAAGATACCCAGTGGTCCATTGATGCAATGCGGACCAAGACACCGACACAGGAGACAAAGATTCGTTCACTGTCCGGTGGTAACCAGCAGAAAGTTATTCTTGGAAGATGGCTGCTCACTGATCCGGAAGTATTGCTTCTGGATGAACCTACAAGAGGTATTGACGTAGGTGCGAAATACGAGATCTATCAGTTAATCCTTGATCTGGCAAACAGAGATAAGGTTGTTATGGTAGTATCTTCAGAGATGCCAGAGCTTCTTGGAATCTGCGACAGAATTCTTGTTATGTCAGGCGGACGTCTGGCTGGAGAAGTAGATGCCAAGAATACAACCCAGGAAGAGATTATGGCGCTTGCCGCAAAGTATGTATAGAGGAGGCCGGTTTGAAATGAAAACAGTTGAGAATTTAAAAAGACGTTATGCCGATTTTCAGGCATTGGACGCCAGAGATAAAAAGACATTCTGGAAAGAATTTGCATTAAACAATGCATTATATGTTTTGATCATTATCGCGATCATTTACACAGCAATACAGAACCCGAACTTTGTAACACCATCATCAATCGTAAATATTATTTCCCTGTCCGCAGCTAACATTCCAATCGCTGTAGGTATTGCAGGATGTATCGTACTTACAGGTACTGACCTTTCTGCAGGACGTGTAGTTGGTCTTACTGCTTGTATCGCTGCATCTTTACTTCAGGCGGTGGATTACCCGACAAAGATCTTCCCGGATCTCGGTGTTGTTCCGATTCCGCTTGTTATCCTGATCGTTGTTGCAGTTGGTGCTTTAGTAGGTCTTGTAAACGGATTCTTCGTAGCACACTTTAAGTTACATCCATTTATCGTAACACTTGCTACTCAGTTGATCGTATACGGATTCCTTCTTATGTACATCATGCTGAACGGAAATAATGGACAGCCATTATCAGGTCTTGACCAGTCTTTCAAAGATTTCGTAACAGGAAGCATCATCAAGATCGGTGGAGTTCCGATCCCGAACTACGTATGGTATGCATGCTTTATCATTGCTCTTATGTGGTTTATCTGGAACAAGACAACATTTGGTAAAAATATGTTCGCTGTAGGTTCCAACCCGGAAGCAGCTAACGTATCTGGTGTAAACGTAGCAAAAACAATCATTTTAGTACATACACTTGCAGGAGCTATGTATGCGATCACAGGATTTATCGAGTCTGCACGTATCGGTTCTAACCAGGCTGGTACAGGTCTTAACTACGAGTGTGATGCGATCGCAGCCTGCGTAATCGGTGGTGTATCATTCGTTGGTGGTACTGGTAAGATCCGCGGAGTAGTAATGGGTGTATTCATCTTAAGAATCATCTTCGTAGCATTACAGTTCCTTGCAATCAACCAGAGCTTACAGTATGTTATTAAAGGACTTATCATTCTCGTTGCATGTGCAATCGATATGAGAAAATATCTTGTTCGTAAATAAGACGGTTTTTATTGAAGGGAGAGACAGACATGGAAGAAAACAGACCGGAAGAATTACAGGCAGAAGAAGAGAAAGAAGCAGGATTGTCAGAGGGAGCAGACGATAAGGCTGCTTGGAAGAATAAAGCAAGACCGGCAATCTACGCGATGGCAGGATTCTATTTGGTCTATCTGTCTTACAGCATGTTTAAAGAAATATCCAAAACATCTGGCACGGAGCAGATGACAATGGTTATTTTCTCCATCTTGTTTGCAGTCATAGGGGCCGGGGGAATTCTCTTTGGTCTGCTGGCAGGATACAAAAATTCAAAAAAGAAATAAAAAAGTTCTTGACAGAGATTCATGATGAATCTATAATAAGCACATATTAAAAATGAAGTGTTGGCAAAGGCGCCGCAGGAGTAATCCTGTCGGCGCCTTTTTTCGTTGTTTTATAGAAAATGTCTGCACTGAACAAAAGGAAAGGGAGGAATTGCTTATGATGGAAACAATCAGTAATGTAATCTACAAAGTTGATGGAATGGTATGGGGATGGTGGCTTATCATTCTCCTGTTCGGAACCCATATTTATATGACCATCCGTACAGGTTTTATTCAGAGAAAGACGATATCAAAAGGAATTAAGCTGTCCGTACAGAAGGATCCGGACGCAGAGGGTGAGGTCTCAAACTTCGGAGCACTGACCACCGCACTGGCAGCCACAATCGGAACCGGTAATATCGTAGGTGTGGGAACGGCAATTGCTCTTGGAGGACCTGGCGCGGTACTGTGGTGCTGGTTATCCGGTATTTTCGGAATTGCCACCAAATATTCCGAATCACTGATCGCTGTAAAATATCGAGTGAAAACAAAAGACGGACGTATGCAGGGAGGAGCCATGTATGCGCTGTCCAGAGGATTAAAATGGAAGAAACTCGGCAAAGTTCTGGGAATGATCTTCGCAGTGTTTGCAGGATTCGCATCTTTTGGAATCGGATGTGCAACACAGGTTAACTCCATTGCAACTGTAGTAGAAGAAAATACAGGTGTTCAGGGCTGGATCGTTGGATTGGTCGTAGCAGTGCTGACAGCAATCGTTATTTTCGGCGGTATCAAATCCATTGCAACAGTATGTGAGAAATTGGTTCCATTTATGGCAATCTTCTATGTGCTTGGATGTTTGATCATTCTTGGTCTTAATTATGATTATATTCTTCCGGCTATCCAGACAATCTGCAAGCTTGCATTTACACCGGGTGCAGCAGCAGGAGGACTGGTAGGCACGGGTATTCGTTTAGCCATGCAGTACGGAATCGCAAGAGGTCTTTTCTCAAACGAATCCGGTATGGGTTCCGCGCCAATTGCAGCAGCTGCTGCACAGACAAGAAATCCAGTTCGTCAGGCACTGGTATCTTCTACAGGTACATTTTGGGATACCGTAGTTGTATGTCTTATGACAGGGCTGGTACTTGTATCTACCATTATGAAAAATCCAAATATCAATGCTGACCAGATCAGTGATGGCGGAACCCTTACTACATTGGCGTTTGGACAGATTCCTGTATTTGGCCCTATCATCTTAACACTCGGAATCATCTGCTTTGCATACTCTACGATTCTCGGATGGGCTTATTATGGAGAACGTGCGGTAGAATATTTTGCAGGACATAAAGGACTGATTCCATACCGCATTATTTATGTAGTTGTAGCAGGAATTGCACCGGTTGTAGCATTGGACGTTGTGTGGGCGCTGGCAGATATTTTAAATGCGCTGATGGCAATCCCGAACTTGATCGCAGTGCTGCTTCTCTCCAATGTGATTGTGAAAGAGACAAAGAAATACATCAATGATCTGGATGCATGGAGCGATGAAGAGGTACCGGTTACTGAAGATTAACATTTTGTTTTTTATAAGAGAAGAGGTAGAGAAAAATGAAAACTTTAGGATATTACAATGGGAAATACGGAGAACTGGAGGAAATGAGCATTCCCATGAACGATCGGGTATGCTGGTTTGGAGATGGTGTTTATGATGCAGGTCCATCCAGAAATTATAAAATATTTGCGATAGATGAACACATAGATCGATTTTTCAACAGTGCAGGGCTTCTGGATATTGAGATGCCTGTAACGAAGGAGGAGCTAAAGGAGCTCCTCCAGGAAATGGTAAATAAAATGGATACCGGCGATCTCTTTGTCTATTATCAGGTGACAAGGGGAACCGGAGTAAGAGATCATGCTTATACAAAGGGACCGGGCAATCTGTGGATCATGTTAAAACCGGCAGAAATCTCAGATGGCATAGAGCCGATCAAATTGATTACTGTAGAAGATACTCGTTTTCTGCACTGTAATATTAAGACCTTGAATCTGATTCCATCCTGTGTGGCAACGGAAAAGGCGAAAAAGGCAGGGTGTCAGGAAGCAGTATTTTATCGCGCCGGTGGAAGGGTGACCGAATGTGCGCATAGTAATGTCCACATTATCAAAGACGGGAAACTGGTGACAGCACCTACAGATAATTTGATCCTTCCGGGAATTGCAAGAGCTCATTTGATCCGCATGTGTAAGAAGCTTGGCATTCCGGTAAGCGAAACACCTTATACATTAAAAGAGCTGTTCGAAGCAGAAGAAGTGTTAGTGACAAGTTCCAGTAACCTCTGCCTGCATGCCTGCGAGATTGACGGGAAACCGGTAGGTGGAAAGAACCCTGAATTATTAGAGAAGATCAGAGCTGCTTTACTTGGAGAATTTTACGAGAAGACAGCGGCAGAATAGGAAGTGAAAAGATGGATGAGAAGGGAAATCTTAAAATTATGCCTGCAGGGGATCGGGGCATGGTTGCAGAGTTTGGAAATGTGATCAGTATTCAAATAAATGATCAGGTTCAACAACTGAAGAAATGCCTGAGTAATGAACAGATACAAGGGGTTCTGGAGTTACAGCCAACCTTTCGCTCTCTGATGATCTATTACGATCCTCTCAAGATTTCTTATGAAGAATTGGAAAAAAGAGTGCGCATACTTGGAAGCGCCGAGACTTTGAAAAATCATAAGAAAAAAAGAATCCTTAAGATTCCCTGCTGCTACGGAGCTCGCTTTGGACTGGATCTTAGAGATATGGAAAAACATACCGGACTTGATCGGGACGAGATTATTGCTATACATAGTTCTGTAGATTACCGCATTTATATGATGGGTTTTCTCCCGGGCTTTGTATATCTGGGCGGATTGGATTCTCGCATAGAGATGCCGAGACTTTCCACTCCCCGTGTGAAGATCCCGGCAGGGGCAGTGGGAATCGGTGGCAATCAGACCGGTGTCTATCCGGTTGCCTCTCCGGGAGGGTGGAGGCTGATAGGTGGAACTCCGGTGGAATTTTACGATGCAGGAAGACAAGAGCCGATTTTATGCCGTGCCGGAGAATATATTCGGTTTGTGCCTGTTTCGCTGGACGATTATTATGATATCCGGCGTATGATCGTCAAGGGTGAATATACGATCGATATTTTGGAAGAAGAAGGTGAACAGTAGATGGCAGTAAAAATTGTATTACCGGGCGCTGTTATGACAGTTCAGGACGGCGGACGGTATGGGTATCAAGAAACCGGGATTCAGGTTTCCGGTGCTATGGATCAGGCATCATTTAAAAAGGCAAATTATCTGGTTGGAAATGATGAGACAGAAGCAGTTTTAGAGGTCACGCTGTTCGGAGGAATGCTGGAATTTACAGAGGATACGATTGCCGCAGTTACAGGAGCAGACATGGGACCTATGGTGGACGAAGAGCCGGTAGAAATGAATTGCCCGCTGTTGATCCAAAAAGGACAGACGCTGACACTTGGAACAGCCCGGCAGGGATGCCGGACTTATCTTGCATTTGCCGGCGGTATCGATGTCCCACTCGTTATGGGAAGCAGATCTACCAATCTAAAATGTGCATTTGGCGGGTATGGAGGACGCGCGCTGAAGTCGGGAGATGTTCTGAAGCTCGGAAAACCGAAGTGGTCGTTTGATCGAGTGAAAAAACGGAGAACAAAGGGGATTGAGGAAGGTAAAATCATAGAGGTGCGTGCAGTTCCCGGACCACAACAAGAGTATTTTACAGAAGCAGGAGAGAAGGCGTTTTACAACGGCATTTATACGATAACAGATCAGAGCGACCGGATGGGATATCGTCTGAAGGGTCCCTTGGCGGAGAGCAAAAACGGAACAGACATTATATCCGATGCGATCCCGCTGGGGGCAGTGCAGATTCCGCCCAGCGGTCAGCCGATTGTATTATTAGCAGACAGACAGACTACCGGCGGCTATGCGAAGATTGCGGTAGTGTGTTCTTTTGATATTCCCAAGCTGGTTCAGGGAAGACCGGGCGACAAAGTCCGTTTTTTAAAGACCGATGTGAAAACAGCGCAGAAACTATACAGAAAGCAGGAAAGATAATATGGATGACAGGAAACTAACACCAAGGGAAGTTCGAAAATTAATCAGAGAAGAAAAGATCACCGGTCAGACTTCCGGCTTGTGTCCGGGATATGCACAGGCAAATCTTCTGATCCTTCCCAAAGATCAGGCTTATGATTTCCTTTTATTTACACAGAGAAATCCAAGAGCCTGCCCAATATTGGAAGTGACGGATATGGGAAGCAGACAGCTTCATTATCTTGCACAGGATGCAGATGTGGCGAGGGATTTCCCAAAATACCGCATTTATCGCAAGGGAAAAATGATCGGCGAGTATACGAGTATTGATAGGTTCTGGCAAGATGACTTTGTAAGCTTTTTGATCGGATGCAGTTTTTCATTTGAAGCCGGGCTGTTAGAAGCAGATGTTCCTGTAAGACAGATTGAAGAACATAAAAATGTGCCGATGTTTAAAACGAATATTCCGTGTACACCCGCAGGAATCTTTCACGGCAACATGGTAGTCAGCATGCGCCCTATGACCGGAGAACAAGCGGTGAAAGCGGCATGTATTACAGGAGATATGCCAAGAGTACACGGCGCGCCTGTTCACATCGGTGATCCGTCCCAGATTGGAATTCGGGATCTGCAAAAACCGGATTTTGGAGAGGCGGTGACAGTCAGGGAGGGAGAACTTCCGGTATTCTGGCCTTGCGGAGTCACTCCTCAGAATGTGGTCATGGAAGTAAAGCCGGAGCTTGCAATCACGCATGCACCGGGGCATATGTTTATCTCCGATATTAAGAACGCAGCATTAAAATATTAGAACCATGGATAAAGTGTTAGAAAAGATAAGAGAACAGAGGGTGAGGAAGATGTATACTGTGGACTTAAATTGTGATCTGGGCGAGAGCTTTGGAAACTATAAATGTGGAATGGATGAAGAAATCATTCCCTATATTTCTTCCGCCAATACGGCATGCGGCTTTCATGCGTCAGATCCGCTTGTCATGGAACAGACAGTAAAGCTTGCTAAAAACTACGGGGTTCACATCGGAGCGCATCCGGGATATCCGGATCTGACCGGATTCGGAAGACGAAATATGCAGGTGTCAGAAGAAGAACTAAAAGCGATGGTACAATATCAGATCGGGGCGTTAAAGGCATTTTGCGATGCCTTTGGTGTGCCACTCTATCATGTGAAACCACATGGAGCCATGTATAATATGGCGGTAACTCATACAGGACTTGCAGAAGCCATCTGTCGTGGAATCCGGGAAGTCGATCAGAACCTGATCCTTCTGGCTCCGGCAGGCAGTGAAATGTTCCGGGCGGCGAAGAAATTCGGGCTGCGCGCCGCAGGAGAAGTCTTTGCCGACCGTGCCTATGAGGAGGATGGAACGCTTGTCCCCAGAAGAAAAGAGGGAGCCGTGATCACAGAGGAAGAAGTGGCAATCGAGCGTGTTGTCGGCATGGTTAAGAAAGGAACAGTTACAGCTGTTACCGGTAAAGAGATTGAGGTACAGGCGGACTCCATCTGCGTGCATGGAGACGGACCGAAAGCATTGGCATTTGTAAAGCGGATCAGAGAGACTCTTACAGAAGAAGGTGTGAAGATCTGTCCGCTATCAGAAATCGTGTAGTAGTGCATAGGATAGAAGAAAAAAGGAAAGAGAGGGTGGCGCGGATGTTGACGGCAATCAGACAAGAAACGATCGAAGACGTGGTGCTTCGCTATTCCAAACGAGGAATGAATATTTTAAAAAATCATATGAAAGAGGATTATTGCCGGGAAGCAGCCGGACAGATCTTAGAACTTGAGAAAGGAACGATTCTCTTAACGACAGGATTCTATGTGGCAGGACATGCAGAGACAGATGGGCCTCTCGGAACACTTGTGATGGCAGACGCACTTCAGAAGCTTGGATATCATCCGGTGATCGTAACAGATGAATTCTGCAGAGGTTTTTTTGAAAATGAAGGCTTGGAAGTGTATTATGCGGGAGTGAATGACGAAGCGCAGGAGTATGACCGGATGCTGGAAACTTATCGTCCGGTGGGACTTATTTCCATTGAAAGATGTGGAAGAAATGTGGAAGACGATTATGCCAATATGCGGGGAATCAGTATTAAAGAATACACGGCAAGTACAGATTGGCTCTTCATCCAGGCAAGAAAAGCAGGGATTCCGACTTTTGGAGTCGGAGACGGTGGAAATGAGATTGGAATGGGAAATCTCAAGGAAGTCATCCATGAGGAATTAGCGCTTGTTCCGTGCAAAGTAAAAGTAGATACGCTTGTCATTGCAACCGTATCGAACTGGGGCGCCTACGCGATCGTAGCATACATGCAGAAAATGACAGGTGTGACGGGACTGTTGAATTTTGAAAAGATCTATGGATATCTGGCGAGAATTGTCCGAATGGGAAGTGTGGATGGCGTGACGAAGAAGCATACGCTCAGTGTGGATGGGTTTTCATTGGAGATAGAAAAAGAGATTCTGGATGGACTGAATCAATTGGCAAGTTAATAGATAAGAAGGAAGACTGGAAGGATCAAGGAGGATATGGCAATATGTGTTCGATTATGGGATATTGTGAAGAAGGAGAGGTGTTGAAAACCTTTCGGGAATGCTTTTTAAGGACATCGTCCAGAGGACCGGATGAATGTCGGATTCTGGACACCGGAAAAGGATATCTGGGATTTCAGCGCTTAGCGATCATGGGACTGACACCGTCCGGCATGCAGCCTTTTTCGCTGAACGGAAGCTATGTAGTTTGTAACGGAGAGATATATGGATTTGAAAAACAAAGAGAAGAGCTGAAAAAGAAGGGTTATACATTTGAAAGTGATTCTGATTGTGAGATCCTGCTTCCGTTATATGAGCAATACGGAACAGAGATGTTCGGTATGCTGGATGCGGAGTTCGCGTGTATTATCTATGACGGAAAGACCGGAAGCTATCTTGCGGCGAGAGATCCCATCGGAATTCGTCCACTCTATTACGGATATGACGAAAAAGGAGTTCTTGTTCTTGCCAGTGAAGCTAAAAATCTGGTTGGACTCTGTGAGAAGATCCGCCCGTTTCCACCGGGACATTATTACAAAGACGGAGCATTCGTCTGCTATCATGACATTAGCAGAACAGAGGAAGTCTGTGAGGATGATGTAGAGACAATCTGTCAGAAAATCCATGACAAATTGATAGAAGGAGTATGCAAAAGACTTGTCTCGGATGCAAAAGTAGGGTTTCTGTTGTCAGGAGGACTGGATTCTTCCCTTGTCTGTGCTATAGCAGCAAAGGAGAGTAAGGAGCCGATTCGCACGTTTGCAATTGGAATGGATCAGGATGCCATTGATCTGAAATACGCAAGACAGGTGGCAGAATATATTGGAAGTGAGCACACGGAAGTGATCATAACAAAAGAAGACGTGTTAAATGCGTTTGAGGATGTGATCCATCTTCTCGGCACTTATGACATTACTACAATCCGTGCCAGCATTGGAATGTACTATGTATGTAAATATATTCACGAACACACCGATATCCGTGTTCTGCTGACCGGAGAGATCTCGGATGAGTTGTTTGGGTATAAATATACAGATTTTGCACCGTCACCGGAAGAATTTCAAAAGGAATCCGAGAAACGTATACATGAGCTTCATATGTATGACGTGCTGCGGGCAGACCGGTGTATTTCCGTAAACTCACTGGAGGCAAGAGTTCCATTTGGAGATCTTGATTTTGTAAAGTATGTAATGTCTGTCGATCCGGCAAAGAAAATGAATACCTATGGAAAAGGGAAGTATTTGCTGCGCCGTGCATTTGAGAAGGATGCGTGTCTGCCGGAAGAAATTCTCTGGCGTGAAAAAGCAGCATTTTCAGATGCGGTAGGTCATTCCATGGTAGATGATCTGAAAGAATATGCACAGACCTGTTACGAAGGGGATGAATGGAAGGAAAAATGCAGCGCCTATGAGCATGCAGCGCCATTTACGAAGGAGTCACTCCTCTACCGGGAAATCTTCGAAAAATATTATCCGGGACAGTCGGAGATGGTCGTTGATTTCTGGATGCCGAACAAGGCGTGGGACGGATGCAATGTCAATGATCCGTCCGCACGTGTACTGGCAAACTATGGCGACAGTGGAAAATAGAAGAAGCTAAGAGTTTTGGTTTGGAATATCCATTGGATAATGGTTATCAAAACAGGCTTTACAAAGTGGGAGACCATTTACCGTATCGGGAAGGTCTTCCACTTTCATATATCCAAGAGAGTCAGCGCCTATGATGCGGCAAATATCGTCCACAGAGTGGGAAGATGCCAGAAGCTGCTGATTGGACGGAATGTCTGTTCCGAAATAGCAAGGATGCAGGAAGGGAGGCGAGCTGATGCGGACATGAACTTTGAGAGCACCGGCTTGTTTCAGGTGTCGGATCAGACCTGCGATCGTGGTTCCTCTTACGATAGAGTCGTCCACCAGGACGATATTTTTTCCCTTGACGGCATGCTCCAGTACATGTAGTTTGAGCCGTACACTTTTTTCTCTTTCTTTCTGTGTCGGCTTTATAAAGGTACGTCCCACGTAACTATTCTTGTAGAAGGCTAACCCGAAGGGGATGCCGGAAGCTTCCGCATAGCCCTGCGCAGCGGCAAGACCGGAATCAGGCACACCGGTTACAAGATCTGCATCTGCCGGGTAGGCTTTGGCAAGTGCAGCCCCGCCTCTTAAGCGGGCCTCGTAGACAGATACACCGTCAAGGGTACTGTCTAATCGTGCAAAGTAGATGTATTCAAAGATGCAGTGAGCGTGCTTCTTCTGGCAGAGCTCCAGATTGGAAAGGACCCCCTGACGTGTAATGGTGATGATCTCGCCCGGGCGTATATCACGGATAAACGTCGCTCCGATAGCGGTGAGAGCACAGCTCTCCGAGGAGAGGACATAGGCGCCGCCTCGCTTTCCAAGGCAAAGTGGTTTGAGACCGAGAGGGTCTCTGACGCCGATCAGTTTTCTCGGACTTGCAATGATTAGCCCATAGGCTCCTTTTATTTTTGAGGCAGCCCGCAGAATTGCCTCTTCGACAGAGTGGGTGTGAATCCGCTCTCGTGCAATCAGGTGCGCAATGACTTCCGAGTCTGTTGTTGTCTGGAAGATGGCGCCGGTACGTGCAAGTCCGGCTCTTAATTCTTCGGTGTTGACGAGATTCCCATTGTGTGCAAGAGCAAGAGTACCCTTAACATAATTGAGCACAAGAGGCTGTGCGTTCTGCAGAGAAGTTTCTCCGGTTGTAGAATAGCGTACATGACCAACGCCCAGATTGCCGGTAAGAGAATGAAGGATGTTGTCGTCAAAGACTTCGTGGACAAGTCCCATGCCCCGGTGAACATTAAGATTCCCCTCCGATCCGCAGGTGTCACACACAGCAATACCGCAGGACTCCTGCCCGCGGTGCTGTAAAGAAGAAAGGCCATAATAGATGGGGTTTGCCGCCTGTTCTTCAGAAGATGTATAAATACCAAAGACGCCGCAGGCTTCTTTGATACGTGAATGATCACAATTCATGACAAAGCTCCTTTCTTATAATGAAAATAGTAATTGATCGTAAGATGGGTATGGAAGCAGATTTTCAGGAATCAGTGCTTCCGCTTCGCTTGCAGCGGTTCCCAAGTGCTTAAGAGAAGGAATCAGAAGGTTCCGCCCAAGGAAAGCAGAACGTTTCAGGTCCTCTTCTTTCTCTGTTTTGGCGAGCTGCTCCTTCAGATCTTGTACGCCGTCTGCTAAGATTTCATAACAATTACTAAGCTTTCTTACAAGTGCTTCCTCCGCATCTGTTTTCAAATCAGGGAGAAGCGCTTTTTTTGAACTCGTACTGGAAGCAACAGCTCCGGTATAAGAAAGGAGAGCCGGAAGGAAGTCACGCGATAGTATATCAACCATTGTGCGTGCTTCAATCGCGATGGTCTTCACATAATTTTCCAGTAAAATATCGTGTCTGGAGCGGATTTCCTCTTCTGTATAAATGTGGTGTTTGGTGAAGAGTGTAATGCTTTTTGCTGTCAGAAGACGTTCCAGACAGTCCGGTGTAGATTCCAGATTGTCAAGACCTCGTCGGGAAGCCTCTTTCACCCATTCATCGGAGTAGCCGTTTCCATTAAAAATAACCTTTTTATGTTTCTGTATTGCGCGTTTCAAAAGTGCGTGAACGGCCTCATCCATATCAGCCGGATCAGTGTCCTTTAATTCTTCATAGAACTGGTCCAGTGATTCCGCAACAGCGGTATTTAATATAATGTTCGGCGTTGCAACGGAGGCAGCAGAACCAAGCATGCGGAATTCGAATTTATTTCCGGTAAATGCAAATGGAGAAGTCCGGTTCCGGTCTGTATTGTCTTTGAGAAAATGAGGTAGTACCGGGGCGCCGGTGTCAAGCTGGATCTTCTCCTGTTTACCGAAATAAGTATCATTTTCAATGGATTCCAGTACATGGGTAAGTTCGTCTCCAAGGAAAATAGACACGATGGCAGGGGGAGCTTCATTTCCACCGAGTCTGTGGTCATTTCCGGCGCTGGCTGCAGAGATTCTCATCAGATCGGCATAGTCATCCACTGCTTTGATAACAGCCATCAAAAAGATAAGAAACTGTGTGTTCTGAGCGGGAGTACGTCCCGGATTCAAGAGGTTTACGCCGTCATCGGTAGTCAGAGACCAGTTATTATGTTTTCCGCTTCCGTTAATTCCCTCAAAAGGCTTTTCGTGGAGGAGACAGGTAAGCCCGTGTTTTTCGGCAACCTTTTTCATAATCTCCATGGTAAGCTGGTTGTGATCAACGGCAATATTCGCTGTGTCGAAGACCGGGGCAAGCTCGTGCTGTGCAGGCGCTACTTCGTTGTGTTTGGTTTTTGCAGGAATGCCGAGCTTCCACAACTCGAGGTCGAGATCGTGCATGTAGGCAGAGACTCTTGGTTTTAAAGCGCCGAAATAGTGGTCTTCCATCTCCTGTCCTTTTGGAGCCGGGGCGCCAAAGAGAGTTCGCCCACAGAAAATCAGATCTTTTCGTCTGCTGTACAGATCTTTATCTACGAGGAAATATTCCTGCTCCGGTCCGATGGTGGCAGAGACTCTTTTGACGGTGTCATTGCCCAGCAGATGAAGCATTCTTACTGCCTGTGTGTTCAAAGTATCCATGGACCGAAGAAGCGGTGTCTTCTTGTCCAGAGCTTCTCCGCTGTAAGAACAAAATGCGGTTGGAATATATAGTGTCTGATCTTTGATAAATGCCGGAGAAGTAGGGTCCCATGCGGTGTATCCTCGGGCTTCAAAGGTAGCGCGAAGACCGCCGGAAGGGAAGCTTGAGGCATCCGGTTCTCCTTTGACAAGTTCTTTTCCGGAGAAATCCATGATGACTTCACCTTCCCCCGATGGGGAGATAAAACTGTCGTGCTTCTCTGCGGTAAATCCGGTCATTGGCTGGAACCAGTGCGTATAGTGTGTGGCACCGTTTTCCACAGCCCACTCTTTCATGGCTACTGCGACAGAATTGGCGACATCAAGCTCCAGATGGGTGCCGTTTTCAATGGTTTTCCGTAATGCCTTGTACACATCTTTGGGAAGCTTGTTCCGCATGATCCGGTCACTGAAGATCATGCTTCCATACAGTTCGGGAATACGTTTACTCATGTCATTCATCTCCTTAGATATTTTTTTTAGTATTTTTGAAATACAAAAAAAGGCGCTATGAACATCTAAGTCCAAAGCGCCTTTGCTTATGTGAAGTAGTATACTCTAAAAATTATGTTTGTCAATGCTGATTTTTAAAATCCCGAATTTTTTTAAAATCCTGCGGAAATATTTCAAAAAAGATTTGACAAACACTCGGGAAAGTACCATAATAATAACGATTAAATGCTGACAAAGGGGTCAGGAACCGTAGGGTTTCTGACTCCTTTTTTTAGTTTTAGGAGGATTCATTCATGAAAGCATTTCTTATATTAGAGGATGGCACTGTATTTGAAGGAACGCAGATTGGTGCAAAAAAGGAAGCGGTAAGCGAGGTCGTGTTTAATACATCTATGACGGGATATCTGGAGGTGCTGACAGATCCCTCCTATGCGGGGCAGATGGTGGTGATGACGTATCCGCTGATCGGAAATTACGGGGTGACGCCGGATCGGGAATCCAGACGCATCTGGGCAGACGGTTTGATAGTCAGAGAAATAGAAGATATGCCGAGCAATTTCCGGTGTAAGGAGGAGCTGGATGCCTTGCTTGTAGAAGAAGATGTGGCTGGAATTACGGGAATCGACACAAGAGCACTGGCAAAACTTTTAAGAAAGAAAGGAACTATGAATGGAATGATTACTACAGATGCCGATTATCGTATTGGCGAAGTGGTCATGAAGCTTCATGCGTATAAGATGGGAAATGTTGTCAGAGAGACTTCCTGCCAAGAGAGCTATGTATTAGAGGGAGAAGGACCGGGAATTGCACTTCTGGATCTGGGGGCAAAAGCAAATATTGCAGCTTCCCTGAATAAAAGAGGGTGTGAGGTGACCGTATATCCGGCAGATACCTCTGCGGAAACGATCTTGCGAGCCAATCCGGACGGCATCATGTTATCGAACGGTCCCGGCGATCCGTCCACCTGTACGGAGATCATTTCACAGGTTCGCAAGTTATATGAGAGCGACCTTCCGATTTTTGCTATTTGTCTCGGTCACCAGTTGATGGCGCTTGCCAACGGGGCGAAAACATATAAATTGACTTATGGACATCGAGGGGGAAATCATCCGGTGAAAGATCTGACGGATGGGAAAGTCTATATTTCTTCTCAAAATCACGGATACGCCGTGGATGCCGGCAGTATGGAACAGGGGATAGCAGAAGAATTGTTTGTCAATGTCAATGATGGAACGAACGAGGGACTTCGATATAAAGGAAAAAAGATCATGACGGTACAGTTTCATCCGGAAGCAAACCCCGGACCTCAGGATACAGCGTGGCTCTTTGATAAGTTTATAGAAATGGTGAAGGAGGATAGTTATGCCTAGAAATAAAACAATCAGAAAAGTTCTGGTAATCGGTTCCGGTCCGATCGTGATCGGTCAGGCAGCAGAGTTTGATTATGCCGGAACACAGGCATGTCGTTCCCTGAAAGAAGAAGGAGTACAAGTGGTACTTCTGAATTCGAATCCGGCGACGATTATGACAGATAAAAAGATTGCGGATCATGTGTATATTGAGCCTCTGACGATAGAGACTGCCAAGCGGCTGATCATCAAGGAGCAGCCGGACAGTGTGCTTCCTACACTGGGCGGTCAGGCAGGACTTAATCTTGCTATGGAATTGGAAGAAAGTGGGTTCCTAAAAGAACATCATGTTCGATTGATCGGTACGACTGCGGAGACGATTAAAAAGGCGGAGGACCGTCTGGAATTTAAGAAGACGATGGAGAAGATCGGAGAACCGTGTGCCCCGTCTCTCGTAGTCGAGTCAGTGGAAGATGGTTTGGCATTTGCAAAAGAGATCGGTTATCCGGTCGTTTTAAGACCGGCATACACGCTGGGCGGAAGCGGCGGAGGAATCGCTCAGGATGAGAAGGAATGTGAGGAAATTCTAGGAAACGGACTTCGTCTGTCCAGAACGCATCAGGTGCTGGTTGAGCGTTGTATTGCCGGATGGAAGGAAATAGAGTATGAAGTGATGCGGGATGGGAATGATACCTGTATCACGGTATGTAATATGGAGAATGTGGACCCGGTGGGTGTTCATACCGGAGACAGTATTGTGACAGCGCCTTCCCAGACGTTAAGTGATAAAGAATATCAGATGCTGCGTACCTCTGCGATTAAGATTATCCGGGAGCTTCAGATAACCGGAGGATGTAATGTACAGTTTGCCTTACACCCGGAATCTTATGAATACTGTGTGATTGAGGTCAATCCGAGAGTGAGCAGATCGTCCGCTCTTGCCTCGAAGGCAACGGGATATCCAATTGCAAGAGTGGCGGCAAAAATAGCGCTCGGATATCAATTGGATGAGATCTTTAATGAAGTGACAGGGAAAACTTACGCAAGCTTTGAACCGGTCTTGGATTATTGTGTTGTAAAGATTCCGAGACTTCCCTTCGATAAATTCATTACAGCCAAGCATCGTTTGACAACTCAGATGAAAGCAACCGGAGAGGTGATGAGTATCTGTCAGAACTTTGAAGGCGCATTGATGAAGGCTCTGCGGTCACTGGAACAGCATGTGGACAGTTTGTTGTCTTATGATTATTCGCAGATTAGTTCGGGAGAACTGATAGAGAAGCTGAAGGTTGTGGATGACAGAAGAATCTATAAGATTGCAGAAGCATTTCGCAGAGGCATCGATCAGGAAGTCCTCCATGAGATTACGAAAATTGACAACTGGTTCTTGTCTAAGATCGGGAAGCTTGTGCGAATGGAAGAAAGAATAGCAAGAGAACCTTTGACAAAAGAGGTTTTAATGGAAGCCAAGAGAATGGAATTTCCGGACAGTGTCATTGCAAAACTGACAAAGCTTACCGAGGAAAAAGTAAGACAGATGCGATATGCTTATGGAATCCGTCCGGCGTACCAGATTGTTGATACGTGCGCTGCGGAATTTGATGCGGAAACACCATATTATTATTCCGTATACGGAAGCGAAAATGAGGCAGAGATTTCGACAGGACGAAAAAAGGTATTGATTCTTGGCTCCGGACCAATCCGAATCGGACAGGGCATTGAATTTGATTTCTGTAGCGTTCATTCTGCATGGGCATTTAAAAAGGAAGGATATGAGACGATCATTGTCAACAATAATCCGGAGACGGTAAGCACAGATTTTGATATTGCAGATAAACTGTATTTTGAACCTCTGACTGCCGAAGATGTGCGCGGAATTGTGGAATTGGAACATCCTGATGGCGCGGTGGTACAGTTTGGAGGTCAGACAGCGATCAAACTTGCGAAGGATTTGATGGAGATGGGAGTTCCAATCCTCGGAACTGCGCAGAAGGATGTGGATGCGGCAGAAGACAGGGAGCTCTTTGATAAGATTCTGGAGGAGTGTGAAATTCCGAGACCGAAAGGAAAAACAGTATATACTTCGGAAGAGGCCAAGGAGGCGGCACAGGAGCTTGGCTATCCGGTGCTTGTACGGCCGTCTTATGTTCTGGGCGGACAGGGGATGCAGATTGCAGTGAATGATCAGGACGTGGAAGAATTCATGGGAATCATTAATCAGATCGCGCAGGAACATCCGATTCTGATTGATAAATATCTCCAGGGGAAAGAGGTAGAAGTGGATGCTGTGTGTGACGGGGAGGAGATTCTCATTCCCGGGATCATGGAGCATATAGAACGGTCGGGGATTCACTCCGGAGACAGTGTGTCGGTGTACCCGGCAAAAAGCCTTACAACGGATCTGCAGGCTGTGATCACCGATTATACAAGAAGACTTGCAAGGGCACTTCATGTGAAGGGGCTTATCAACATTCAGTTTATTGTATGTGAAGGGCAGGTCTATGTAATTGAAGTCAATCCGCGCTCCAGTCGAACGGTGCCGTATATAAGTAAAGTGACGGGAATTCCGATCATTGAACTGGCTGTAAAGGTTATGAATGGAGCCAGATTGTCACAGCTTGGCTGTGGAGTGGGGCTTGCACCTGCCGGAAAATATTATGCAGTAAAAATGCCGGTCTTTTCCTTTGAAAAAATCCGGGGAGCCGAGATCAGCCTTGGCCCGGAGATGAAATCTACAGGTGAGTGTCTGGGAATTGCAGGGGATTTTGTAGAGGCACTTTACAAAGCATTTCTCGGAGCAGGAATCCGGCTGCCGAAATATAAGAAAATGATTTTGTCTGTGCGGGAGCAGGATAAGAAAGAAGCGGTGGAGATCGGAAGACGATTCTCAAGGCTTGGCTACCAGATCTATGCTACCCAAGGGACACATCAGGCGCTTGAAGAGGCCGGTGTTATGTCGCAGAAAGTTGGGAAGATGGAGGAGGAATCTCCGAATCTCCTTGATCTGATTCTTGACCATGAGATCGATCTGATCATTGACACACCGCAGGAAGGGGCTGAACACGCAAAGGATGGCTTTGTCATTCGAAGAAATGCGATTGAGACCGGAGTGAATGTGCTGACGGCCATTGATACTGCAAGAGCGTTAGCGGACAGTCTCCAGTACAGAAATAAAGACCGGCTCAGTCTGATAGATATCGCAAAAGATGTTTAGAGGAGGAAAAAGGATGGCAGTAAAATATGTATTTGTGACCGGAGGGGTTGTCTCCGGTCTTGGAAAAGGAATTACGGCGGCATCACTTGGCAGACTTCTGAAGGCAAGAGGATATCAGGTGACTATGCAGAAGTTTGACCCGTATATTAATGTGGACCCGGGAACGATGAATCCGGTACAGCATGGAGAAGTGTTTGTTACGGATGATGGAACAGAGACCGATCTTGATCTGGGACATTATGAGCGTTTTATTGATGAATGTCTGGACAAAAATTCCAATGTGACCACGGGGAAGATCTATTGGTCGGTCTTGCAGAAAGAACGTCGTGGAGACTATGGCGGAGGCACCGTGCAGGTGATTCCGCACATTACGAATGAAATTAAGAGTCGTTTTTTTCATGGTGGAGAAGAAGAGAACCGGATTGCGATCATTGAAATCGGAGGTACGGTGGGAGACATTGAAAGTCAGCCGTTTCTGGAGGCGATTCGTCAGTTTCAGCATGAGGCAGGACATGAAAATGCAGTGCTGATCCACGTGACACTGATTCCGTATCTTGGCGCATCAGGAGAACTGAAAAGTAAACCTACGCAGCAGAGTGTCAAGGAGCTTCAGTCAATGGGACTATGGCCGGATATCTTAGTGTGCAGAAGTGAACATCCTTTGCCGGAAGAATTAAAGAAGAAAATCGCACTGTTCTGTAATGTGCCTGAGAATCATGTGCTTCAGAATCTGGATGTGGAATATCTGTATGAGGCTCCTCTTGCAATGGAGAAAGAACATCTGGCACAGGTAGTCTGTGAATCGCTTCATCTGGAATGCCCGGAACCGGAACTCAAGGAATGGAAAGAGATGGTATATAACCTGAAGCATCCAAAAGGCAAAGTAGAGATTGCAATTGTAGGGAAATATATTCAGCTTCACGATGCTTATCTAAGTGTAGTGGAAGCGTTAAAGCATGGCGGAATTGCAGCGCGGGCAAGTGTTAAGATCCGATGGGTGGATGCAGAAGAAGTGGAAGAAAAAGGTGCGCGTCCGCTGCTTGCCGGAGTGGATGGAATCTTAGTTCCGGGTGGATTTGGAACGAGGGGAACCGAAGGAAAGATTGCGGCTATCCAATATGCAAGAGAACAGAAGCTTCCGTTCCTTGGAATATGTCTTGGCATGCAGGCTGCCATTATCGAATATGCAAGACATGTGATCGGTTATGAAGACGCAAACAGTGTGGAGCTTGATCCAGATACAGCACATCCGGTTATTGCACTTATGCCGGAGCAGAATCAAGTAACAGATCTGGGAGGGACTTTAAGACTGGGCGCTTATCCTTGCGTACTGGAAGAAGGAAGTCTTGCGCGGAGCCTTTATGGAACGGATGTGATCAGTGAGCGTCATCGTCATCGGTATGAAGTAAATAATGAGTACAGAGAAGAATTGACGAGTCATGGAATGAGGCTCTGCGGACGCTCGCCGGATCAGCGAATCGTAGAAATGATGGAGCTTCCGGACCATCCTTATTTCATAGCAACGCAGGGGCACCCGGAATTAAAATCAAGACCAAACAAAGCGCATCCGTTGTTTTATGGGCTGATCAGGGCATCTCTTGACAGACAGCAGGAGCATTGCTAAAATTTAATTATTTATTACTGTAATTCGAAAAATCAAAGGAGAAGTCTGTATGGAGAGATATAATAAAGCTGAGATTTTAAGAAGAGTAGAAGAAGAAGACGTAGAATTTATCCGTCTGCAATTCACCGATATGTTTGGAATGATTAAAAATATTGCAGTTCCGGCAAGCCGTCTTGTAAAGGTTATGGAGAATCGGTACAGTATTGATCTTGCGTCTTTAGATGAGATCGCAAGAGAAGGGGAAGAAGAGCTGTATTTGAAGCCGGATCTTCATACATTTACCATTCTTCCGTGGAGACCGCAGCATGGCAAAGTGGCGCGGTTTCTGTGTGATGTGTGCCGAGAAGACGGCTCTGAATATGAAGCAAGCCCAAGACGTGTCCTGAAGCGTGCAGTGGAACATGCTGCCGCAATGGGGTATACATTTCAAGTGAATCCTGAATGTGAATTCTTCTTATTTCACACGGATGAAAACGGAATGCCGACAACATTGACGCATGAAAAAGCGGGATACTTAGATACATCACCGATTGATCTTGGCGAAAATACAAGGCGCGATATTATTCTTACGTTAGAAGAGATGGGCTATGAGATTGATTCTTCCCACCATGAGATTGCTTCTGCGCAGCATGAGATTGATTTTACATTTGAAGATGCGCTTGCAGCAGCTGATAAGGTGACTACATTTAAGATGGTTGTGCGGACGATCGCGAAACGTTACGGGCTTCACGCCACATTTATGCCCAAGCCACTTCAAGAGATGAATGGTTCAGGAATGCATTTGAATATGCAGCTGTATAAGGATGGACGAAATGTATTTGAGGGTGAGGATGGCAATCTGAGCCGGGAGGGTGAAGCCTTCCTGGCCGGAATCTGTGAGCATATTGACGGAATCACTGCTATCTTAAATCCATTGGTCAATTCTTACAAACGTCTTGTTCCGGGATTTGCGGCACCATCGAATGTTGACTGGTCAAAGAAACATAAAAATACGCTTCTTCGTGTAGCAAAAAGAAAGTTTCAATCTATGACAATGGAACTGCGAAGTCCGGATGCGGCATCGAATCCTTATCTCGTATTTGCGCTTTGTCTGGAAGCAGGTCTTGACGGAATACAAAGAGAGTTAAAAGCTCCGGAGGAATTTTCTCAAGATATCAGAGGAATCCGAACACTTCCGAGAAATCTCGGAGAAGCGCTGGATAAAATGAAAAAAGAACCGTTGGTAGCAGAGGTGTTAGGTGATGTATATGTAGACGCCTATCGAAGAGCCAAGGAAAAAGAGTGGACAAAGTACCAAAGCCAGATTACAAAGTGGGAGATTGAAAACTATCTGTATTTGCTCTAAACAAGTGATGCAGGCAGAAGAAGGAGGAACGTGGATGAGTGTCATTATCATTGTATTGCCGAAATTAGATAATGCCCAAAATATCAAAAGAATCTTACTCACCCACGGATTCCAGAGTGCGTTTGCCTGTTCTTCCGGGGCATCAGCGTTACAGATGGCAGGACAGTATGAGTGTGGGATTGTGCTGAGTGGCTATCATTTAAGTGACATGTATTATGTAGAACTGATGGAGAATCTTCCGGAGAGTTATGAACTGATACTTCTTGGCTCACCGGAGAAGGTTGCGGATGCCGGATCGGGGATGCTTGCGCTTACCACACCTTTGAAGGCGTATGATTTGTTAAATACAGTGGAGATGGTGCTTGGTCAGATTGAGCATCGCTATCGGAAGAAGAAAGTAATAAAAAAAAGAAGCGCAAAAGAGGAAAATTATATCCTCAATGCGAAATACTTGTTGATGGAGAGAAATCATCTTACGGAGCAGGAAGCTTACCGTTATTTACAGAAATCAAGCATGGACAATGGCACGAATATGGTGGAAACGGCGCAGATGGTTTTGATGCTGATGTTTGACGAAATATAGAAATCTAAAATAGATTGTGAGGAATAAATATGCCAAAATTAAATGAAAATTATCGAAAATTAAAAGACAGCTATCTTTTTGCCGAGATTGCGCACCGCACGGCCGCATATATGGAGAAGCACCCGGATCAGTCATTGATCCGTCTTGGAATCGGAGATGTTACAAGACCTCTTTGTCACTGTGCTGTACAGGCGCTCCATGAAGGCGCTGATGAGATGGGGAGAGCGGAAACTTTCAAAGGATATGGTCCGGAGCAGGGCTATGAAGAGACAAGAAGGGCAATCGCAGATTATTATAAGAAAAATGGTGTTGAACTAAATCTTGCAGATATTTTTATTTCAGATGGAGCCAAAAGTGATACAGGAAATATTACAGAATTGTTTGGCAAAGGAAATGTCATTCTCATTCCTGATCCTGTGTATCCGGTATATGTAGATTCCAATCTGATGTGCGGAAATGAAGTGACGTATATTTCCGGAAATGCAGAAAATGATTTTCTTCCGCTTCCAAACGAGAATCAACATGCCGATATCATTTATATCTGTTCCCCAAATAATCCGACAGGAGCATGTTACAATCGAGAACAGTTGAAGATCTGGGTGGACTATGCCAGAAAGCATGAAGCAGTTATTTTATTTGACGCGGCATACGAAGCGTTTATTTCGGATCCGTCACTTCCGAGAAGTATCTATGAGATCGAGGGGGCAAAGCAGTGTGCCATTGAGTTTTGTTCGTTATCTAAGACGGCGGGATTCACCGGAACAAGATGCGGGTATACGATTGTGCCGGAAGAACTTGTATTTCCTGATTCGACAGGAGAAGAGATGTCTTTGAATGCTATGTGGAACCGCAGGCAGAGCACAAAATACAACGGAACATCTTATATTGTGCAGAAGGCTGCGGCAGCAGTATTCAGTGAAGAAGGGCAAAAAGAATGTGAAGAGAATCTTTCCTATTATAAGAAGAATGCAAAAGTGATCGCAGATACCCTTCGTGATCTTCATATCCCGTTTTACGGCGGTATCCATTCCCCATATATATGGTTTGAATGCCCAAGAGGGATGGATTCATGGGAGTGCTTTGACTATCTGTTACAAGAGATTCAGGTAGTAGGAACACCGGGAGCAGGATTCGGTGAAAACGGTCGAAATTATTTTCGGCTTACTTCCTTCGGGACTTATGAAAAGACGGTGGAAGCAATGAACCGGTTCCGAAGCTTATTTGCATAAATGTGAGGCGCGAAAATAAGCCCTTTTCTATGCTTGCAAGAGCACAGAAAAGGGCTTATAATGTAATGTATTGCAGAAAAATGCGAAAAGAAAAGGAAATCAGAGAAAAGGAGCTTATCATATGCTTGAGGTAAAAAATCTGACATTCAAAGTAGAAGAAAACGGAGTGAAAAGAAGCATTGTCAAGGACGTAAGCTTTCAGGTAGAGGACGGAGAGATGTTAGTCATCACCGGACCGAATGGAGGCGGAAAGTCTTCGCTTGCAAAAGTGCTTATGGGAATCGCCAAAGAAGATTCAGGGCAGATTATCTTAGACGGAGAAGACATTACTTCTTACGATATCAATCATAGAGCAAATGCGGGAATCGGGTTTGCATTTCAACAGCCGCCGAGATTTAAAGGGATGACAGTAAAGAGACTGCTCAGTCTGGCGGCGGGCAGAGAGCTGACGCATCCTGAGATCTGTAAGATGTTAAGTTCAGTAGGACTTTGCGCGCAGGAATATATTGAGCGTGAAGTGGACGGAACGTTGTCCGGTGGAGAGATGAAGCGTCTGGAGATTGCAACCGTTCTTGCGAAACCTCATAAACTTTGCATTTTTGATGAACCGGAGGCAGGAATCGACCTTTGGAGTTTCTCCATGTTGATTCAGCAGTTTGAGAAAATCCACAGTGAGAAAAAGGAAAGTTTGGTTTTAATCTCACATCAGGAAAGGATTATTCAGATGGCAGACCGGATCATGGTCATTGAAGATGGAAAGATTGCGGCACTGGGAGAGACAAAAGAAATCCTTCCGACACTGCTTACGAAAGACAGTTGTGCCTGCTTAAACAAAGCGTAAGAAAGAGGTGGATGTAAATGGCAGAATTAGATAGAGTTACAGAACAGATCTTAGATCAGATCAGCGGCGAGTTTAAACAGGAAGGCGCTTACAATCTTCGTCAGAACGGAGTTTCCATCTGTCATGGGGACAGTGAACATGTGAAGATTAAGAGAAAAGAAGACCGACAGGGTATCGACATTTATATTGATGGTGAGACAAAGGGAGAAACCGTCAGCATTCCGGTCGTTGTCAATGCTTCCGGCATGGACGATCAGGTGTATAACGATTTCTATATTGCAGACGGAGCCGATGTAGTGATCATTGCAGGCTGCGGAATCCACAACAGTGGCTGTAATGACAGCCGTCATAACGGAATTCATTCCTTCCATGTAGGAAAGAATGCAAATGTCCGCTATGAGGAGAAGCATTACGGAGAAGGAGAAGGTACGGGAGCCCGTATTTTAGATCCGGTGACAAAGATCTATATTGGTGAAGACAGTGTATTTACACTGGATACAGCTCAGATCAAGGGTGTTGATTCTACAAAGCGTGAGACAGAAGTAGAACTGGATGCAGGAGCAAAGCTGTATGTCATTGAGAAATTAATGACACACGGAAGTCAATTTGCAGAGTCCAATATGGAAGTGAGATTGAATGGAGAAGGAAGCTCCGCGCAGATTATTTCCAGATCGGTTGCGAAAGGGACATCCAGACAGGTATTCCATCCGAAGGCCGTGGGAAATGCGAAATGTCAGGCACACGTACAATGTGATTCTATTATTATGGATCACGCAGAGGTTGCTTCGATCCCGGAGATTAATGCAAGACACTTAGATGCTGCAATCATTCATGAAGCGGCAATCGGAAGAATTAATGATGAACAGCTTATCAAGCTTCGTACGCTTGGTATGACGGAAGAAGAGGCTGAGGGAATCATCATTGACAATTTCCTAAATTAGATAAGGAGAACTATGAAGTTACAACTGAAGAAAAGATGGAAAGTAATGAAGGCTGCGCTTCACATGGAGTTAAGAGAGCATAAAAGCTCGTTTATCGTGTATATGACACTCCGAATTCTGGTCATATTGATGATGATTCTGCAGTTTTTTAATAAGAATTATGAAAATGTTTTCTTGTGCATTCTCACCTTGCTGTTGTTGATTGTCCCAAGCCTTATACAGATCAATCTGAAGATCGAGCTTCCAACAGCATTGGAAATTACAATTTTGATCTTTATATTTGCGGCAGAAATTCTGGGAGAGATTCAATCGTATTATATTAAAGTTCCGTCGTGGGATACCGCGCTTCATACGATCAACGGATTTTTGATGGCGGCGATCGGCTTTGCACTGGTGGATATTCTGAATCAGAGTAAGAAAGTGTCTATGAAGTTATCGCCTTTGTTTGTGGCGATCGTAGCATTTTGTTTTTCTATGACTATTGGTGTTGTGTGGGAATTTTTTGAATTCAGTATGGATCAGATGTTTCATCTGGACATGCAGAAAGATACGGTCATCCATCAGATCCACTCGGTTATGCTTGACCCGACAAGAAGCAATGTGGCAGTTCATATCCGGGGGATCAATGATGCTGTTGTGAAAGGAGAAAGCCTTGGAATCGGCGGGTATCTGGATATTGGTCTTATCGATACGATGAAAGACCTGATCGTCAATTTCATTGGGGCGGTTGTATTTTCCATCATTGGTTACTTCTATATTAAGAACCGTGGAAAAGGCAGATTTGCCAAACGATTTATCCCAAGGCTTAAGTCCAAAGACGCAGACTTTTTGAAGAAAGCAGTAGAAGAAGAGGAGCGGGAAGAACAGGCACTTTTATCCGAAAAAACATCAACGGACAGCAAATCTTCTTAAAATACAGATAAAGATGCCGGCAGTACATAATGGGAGCAGAAGGCTGTGAAGATTACCATAAATCGTCAAAGCACCCTGAACACCCTGAAGCGGTGCAGGTGATGCCGGAATCAATGCATGTAAATGCAGAGACAGATAGGAACCGGCGTAGATAAACAGGAAAGAGAAAAGACCTCTTCCGTTGTCTGCGGCACGTCCTTTTCTGTCTTTCTTTGTTTTGCTCCCGAACAGAATGATAAGAAACGTAATACATTCTATGAGAAGCAAAAATAAAGCAACGGCAAAATAGGCGCCCAGAACATAGTTGTGCTGGTCGATAGCCTGTGCAAGTGTTCCGTAAGGTTTATAATTCTGCCAGAAATGAAAAGCAAGAACAGCAATGATTGCTCCTGTTAAAATCAATGTAGCGCCCCGGAGAAGTAAATTTGTCGTTTTGTAGATCGCCTTTGCACCCGCTTTTCCTCCGGCTTTTGCAGTTTTCGCCAAAGGCTTAAAAAGATTCGGCATATTTTTTTTCTTTTTCTTTTTGGATGCCTTTTCATATTTTTCTTTTGTTTTCTCATCCAAGTCAAAAGAAGTTGTGTAGTTTTCCTCCAGGTAATCAATGTTTTTTGTGCGGTCCAGGTCTGACAAGTTCGACAGGACGTCTTGAAAATTGTCGTCTTCCGGCATCGGAATATCCGGGAGATCGCCTTCATAGATCACCTCAAAGTCATCATCAAAAATATCCAAATCATGATTATCAAAATTATCTTTATTTATACTCATAAAAAATCCCTCCTAATACAAGTCTCTATTCTAATCCGTTTTCTGCAATGCCACAATAGATATCACAGAAAGTTCATGAAGAAATAAGGTTTTCTTTAGAAATCATATTAAGAGGGAGGAAAAACTTTCCTAAAATCTGTATTTATTTTTATATTTCAGGAACATAAAGCAAGCCAATGCGATAGCCATTAGTTCGGTAGCCGGAGTCGCAAGCCAGATACCTGTGACGCCAAAGAACAATGGAAGTGCCAATAAACAGATCACCATGAATACGAAAGAGCGTGAGAAAGCAAGGATGGCGGAAACGATTCCGTTATTTAAAGCAGTGAACATTCCACTGGAAAAAATATTGAATCCGATAAATAATAATGCAATACTGCAGATTCTATTTCCGGTGACAGCAAGATCAAATACAGGATTATCAGGTCTGGAAAAAATGCTGACAAGTGGTTTGGTTATGATCAAAGATGCCGCTAAGGAGAGGACAGAAATAACAGCTATGATTTTTAAGCTTTTACGAATCAATTTTTTCAGTTTTTCGTGATTCTGTTCCCCATAATAGTAGCTGATCATAGGGGCAACTCCGTAAGAGTAACCGCTAAATAGTGAGCTTACAAACATGAGTACATACATAATGATGGTGATGGCGGCGATACCGTTTTCGCCTACATATCTTAACATGGTCCAGTTAAACATCAGTGTTGTGATTCCGGTAACAAGGGCGGTTGCCATTTCTGAGCAACCATTGGAAACTGCTTTTTTCAATACATCAAAAGAAAAGTGAGGCCTCGTAAAATGCAAAAGATTCTTCTTATTACAGAAAATAATGCAACCAACAACAGTTGTCACAGAATATCCTAAGCCGGTAGCAATGGCTGCGCCTTCCGTGCCCATTCCGATCACTCCTATAAAGAGGTAATCCAGAACGATGTTGAGAACACCTCCGGCAACAGAACAGATAAAGGATACCGTTGCTTTTCCGGCGGCAATTAGATAAAGGGAGAAGTTATTCATTAATAAGATTGAAATTGTAAATAGCAGATAGAGGCTTAAGTAATCTTTTGTGTGATGAAGAACATCTGCGGATACATCCATTTGAGAAAAGAGCATGTTCATGCAAAGGTATCCGATTAGTGTCATTATGATGCCTACAACAATGTTGACGACAATTAAAAATGTAAAATTTTCGTTGGCTTCCTGCTGCTTTTTCTCACCTGCTTTTTTCATGATTACAGCGCTTCCGCCGGTTGCCAGCATGGTAGAGATGGCTGTTACTAAGGAAATGATAGGCGCAGATAAATTAATTGCGGATAAGGCGTTTGTTCCGATCAGATTGGAGACAAATAAGCCGTCTACCATTGTATAAAATGCCATAAATAAAGACATTGCAATAGTAGGTAAAGCGAATTTCATAATATTTTTTAATGTAATAGGTTTTAGATATACATTTTCAGTTTCCATAATATTCCTCCATATTTTTTGTTTTTCAAGATACCGTGTGTATCATAAGGTGTACAGTTACTGTAATGTCAATAAATTTTATTGCCTTTTTTATCTTTTTCTTGACAATGACGAAAAATAGTTTATAATGTGGACTGTTCACATTGTGAACTATTTTTTGCGTATAAGGATAATCACACGGAGAAAGTGGAGAAAATTATGAGTGAATTGAATGAACAGATTCTGGATGCTTGGATTCATTTGACAACTGCTATCAATAATGAGCGGATTGTGTCAGAGATGCCGCTGAATGAGGCATTGATCTGCCGGATACTATACAAGAACCAAGAGAGTGAAATCACGGCAACAGACCTATGTACATGGACGAAGATGCAGAAGTCTCAGATGAACCGGACGCTTATGAACATGGAGAAGAAGAACTGGATTCAAAGACAGCGTTCGAAGAAGGACAGAAGACAGATTCTGATTGCATTAAATGAAGAAAAGATGCGCGCCTATCAGGAACAGCATGAACATGTGTTAAATATAGTAAATAAATTGGTAGAGCGGATCGGACGTGAAAATGCAGAGAAAACAGTGGAACTTTTTAATCTGATTGAACAGATAGCAAGAGAGGAGATCAAATGATTCATATATTGGTAGATTCAGCGGCGGATTTTTCTAAGAAAGAGATTGAAGAAAAAGGAATCCATTTAGTTCCGCTGCAAGTAAGTTTTCAAGAGGAACAGTATTTAGATGGCGTAAATTTGGAAAGAGACGAGTTTTATGAAAAACTTGTACACGGAAAGGCATTTCCGAAGACTTCACAGCCATCCCCACAGGAATTCCTGGATGTGTTTGAAGAGGTAAAAGAAAAAGGGGATGAGATCATCTGTATTTTGTTATCTTCTGCACTTAGCGGTACTTACCAGAGTGCGCAGCTTGCCCGCAGTATGGCAGATTATGATAAGATCTATATTGTGGATTCCTTAAGTGCGGTTGTGGCAATCCGAATGTTATGTGACACTGCATTGGACATGGCAGAGCATGGGGATTCTGCGCAGGAGATTGTGGAAGAGTTGGAAGAACTGAAAGGGAAGATTCAGATCTTTGCGGCGGTGGATACACTGGAATACCTTGCCAAAGGCGGGCGCATCAGTAAAGCGGCAGCAGCCATCGGCGACATGGCAAATCTGAAGCCGATCATTACCGTGAGCAGAGAAGGTACGGTAGAAGTGATAGGAAAAGGAATCGGAGTCAACAGAACCCTATCCGCAATTCAGAAAAAAATCGCGGCTTTTCAGATAGATGAAAATTATCCGGTATATTCTCTTTTCTCCTACGGCGAAGAGAACTGCGAGAAATTAGAACAAAAAATGGAAAAGAACGGATGTAAGATATATTCCCGCAAGCAGATTGGACCGGCCATCGGAACACATATCGGACCTGAGGCGTTCGGAGTGTGCTTTGTGGAGAAGAAGTAAACTCAAAAGGATTCCTGAGGGAGAGAATGAAATCCCACAATTACATGGATCATTCCATCTTCGTATTCTGCACGGATCGTTCCGCCCATTTGCTCTGTGAGAAGCTTTGCAATATTAAGTCCAAGACCGGTGGAGCTTTTCGTGTTTTCTACGGTATAGAACCGATTGAAGAGCTGTCCGACTTGAATGGCATCCAGACAGGAAGCGTGATTGGAGAAAGTTATGCTTCCGTCAGAAGATAAAGTAACAAAGAAATCTCCATCACTGTATTTGATGGCATTGCTTATGATATTTTCGAAAATGCGGGAAAGTAGATGGCGATTTAATTTTCGCACTACTTTTTCTTCCGGCATGGAGATCTGGGGCGTAATCTTGCAGCCCTTTAAGACAACGTAGTAAGCAGAAAGACTTTCTTCCAACTGATGGTTCAGACAGAGCTCTTCAAGGGCGGGCTCTTCAGAGGAAGAGGTAAAGACAGAATAATCAAATAATTCTTCTGTGAGCTGTGTTAGGGTATCTGTCCGCTCTTCGATAACAGCAAGATATTGTCTTGCTCTTGGGGAGAGTGCTTCCTGTTTTAACAGATTAAGATAACCGGAAATGGAAGTCAGCGGTGTTCGGAGATCATGGGATACACCGGTGATGGCATCCTTGACCTCCAGATCACCCTGCCTAAATTTATGACGCAGTGCGCGGAGCACCTTTAATTCTTCATTTATGGAGCTGACCAGCACCCGCATATGTGCATCATTACAGGAGATAGAGATCAAAGTGTTTGTTTCGTTCTTTAACCGGTCAGCAAATGCTTCTTTTATCTCATCCGCAGATTTACGGATGAGATATAGCCGGATGCTCAGTATAAGGATGACGATCACGCAGATGCCAAGAATCAGAAGAAGTAAAGCTGCTTTCATAGTTCATATACCTCGATTATTTAATATCTTTCTTTTTAAAAATTCTAAGACCGATCACATTTGTTCCCACAATAATGAAAATAGAATAAAAGGCTGCTCTGAAAATGTGAATGTCACCGCCATTTAAAATCTGTGCCATTTGTCCCGATGGAAGAAAGTCCATGATATTTTGATAGATTTCCCGTTTCACACCGGAGATATAGGCAGGATTTTTAACAGTTTCCAATACCGCATTCTCTGTTGCAACTACCTGCCCCGCTTTCATGGAAGAAGCAGAGAGCTGTTCAATATATTGCGGCTGTGACAGAGCGTTAAGCAGAAAGATGGCGATGAATAACAGTGCAAATGCAAGTAAAATACAGCATACTGCAGAGGTTGTTTTGTTGGAACTTGTCATGCTCACCATATGAAAAATTGAGATATAGGAAAGCGTGAACAAAATACTGATAAGGCTCAGTGTAAATACTCCGGCAGGCGGCATCTCAAAGGGACCAAACAAGGGAATCCCAAGAGCGAGACCAAGCGCGTACCCCGCAAGCAGGAGGATTATGCCGCAGACAGCCATCAGAATAAAATTAGACAGATAAACGGAAGTTCTGGATAATCCGCATATCAGCTTATTTCGGATCGTTCCGTCGTGGTAATCCGTTCCGATAAACAGACTGACCAGAAGGGAGATTAAAATTCCGATTAACGCAAGAAAATTAAAATAAAGTGGATCAAGCGTATATTCATAACCATCCTCGACCATGGAATGGTACTGAGAGAGGAGGATGAAGAGATTATAAAGCGTAATTACAAGGAGACAGCCTCCGAATACTTTATTTCTTTTCAGACGATAAAAACCTGCATGTAATAATCTAGTCATGTCTTACACCTCCCACTAAATTGATATAATAGCTTTCCAGACTTTCCTCTTTTTCGTGAACAGAGTACAGTTCACAGGATTTTTCGGCCAGAGCAAGTGTGAGCTTGGAAATATTTATCTGTGCGTAAATATTTGCTTCTGTCTCAGAGAGAATTCTATATTTCAGGTTCATAGAATCCAGAACCTGAGACAGCGCCTTCGTGTCGGAAACTCGTACATGTATACATTTTCCGCAGGCAGCCTCCAATTCTTCGCGGCTGATTTCTCGGATCATCTGTCCGTGATCGATAAAGCCATAGTGGGTGGCGAGGCGGGACAATTCGTCCAGAATGTGGCTGGATATGAGAACGGTGATCTGATATTCCCGGTTGAGTTTTAAGATTAATTCACGAATTTCTACAATTCCCTGAGGGTCCAGTCCGTTTGCGGGTTCATCCAGTACAAGGAAGTCAGGATCTCCGGCAAGGGCAAGAGCGATACCAAGACGCTGGCGCATGCCGAGAGAGAAGTCCTTCGCCTTCTTTTTGTCGGTGTCGGCAAGTCCGGTCAATGTCAGCAATTTCTCAATTCCATCGTAAGACGGAAGACCGAGAATGTCATACTGTTCTTTTAAATTCTCATATGCGGTCATATCAAGATAAATAGAGGGTGCTTCTACAACTGCTCCCATCCTCTGTCTTGATTTTGCAATGTCTTTGGCATTTCCAACTCTTCCATACAAGGTATATTTGCCGGAGGACGGTTCCTGAAGTCCGCAGATCAGACGAAGCAGTGTTGTTTTTCCGGCTCCGTTTTTTCCTACAAAACCATAAATGGAGCCTTTTGGCACATGCATGGAAAAATCATTTAAAGCTTTGAAGTTTTTATATTTTTTGGTCAAAGCATCGGCAGTTAAAACATATTCCATTTTCTCATCTCTCCTTTCGTTTACTGTCTCTAGCTTAGAATGTTAAGGTTAAGAAAGCGGTTAAGAAAACAGTAAAGAAATCGTAAAGATTTAATCCTCTTTCATTTTAAAGCCGATGCCCCAGACTGCTTCAATATAATCTTTGTCTGTGATCGTTTTTAATTTCTTACGCAAGTTACTGATGTGTACTTTTAAGGAACTCTCCATGCAATCAGGAGTATCTTCGCTGATTTGCTCCAGTAAAGCTGATTTGGTCATGACTTGTGAGGGGCGTTCCATCAGAAGTTTTAGAATGGCATATTCTGTCTTTGTCAATTTTACAGGATGTTTCTGAACCGATACACGGTGAGTTTCGGTATTCAGTTTGATTTCCTGAAATGTGAGTATGTGACGCACAGCAAGGTGCGGGGAAGTATTTCGAAGCTGAACGGTAATCCGCGCCAGTAACTCCGGGAGGTCGAAAGGTTTCGTGATGTAGTCGCACGCACCGTCAAGAAGCAATTGAACCTTGTGATCTGTCTCGGATCTTGCGCTTAAGATGATAACAGGAATTCCTTGTATCTTAGGCAGAACCTCTTCTCCGTTTAAGCCCGGAAGCATCAGATCGAGAAGGATGAGATCCGGAGTCTGGGTGGACAGGACAAGGAGCGCTTCGGTGCCGGAGTAGGCGCGGCTGACCTTATAGCCTTCTCTTTGCAGAACTTCCTCCAGCATATTTCCGATGTGAATATCATCATCAACAATAAAAATGTGTTTCATAAGTGATGTCTCCATGATTTCTTAGTCTTAGTATAATTTTCGTATGAACCATATAAATAAGATTATAGCGAATGAATAAAAGTGTCTCAAGGAATTCAGAGAATCTTAAGGAAATTGAGTGAGGATATTTAAATAATTATTTCTATAATATGAGAGAAAATAAAAGACAAGGAGGAAAAAGACTTGAAGTCGAAGAAACTTACAGAAGGAATTTTGGTGTTTTACGCATTTATGCTCGTTTGGATTATTTTGTTTAAAATGGACGTTTCGGTGGAAAATTTCGGACAGATGAGAAGTATAAATCTGGTGCCGTTTACGCAGTCTGTCATTGTAAATAATAAGCTGGACGTTAGTGAAATCATTCAGAATGTGCTGGCGTTTGTGCCGCTTGGTGTGCTGGTGTATACCATATGGCAGGAGAAATCATGGCGTTTTAAACTATGCTGCATTGTGTTTACAAGCATCGTGCTGGAAGTGATGCAATACATCTTGGGAGTCGGAGCAAGCGATATCACAGATGTGATCACCAATACACTTGGCGGCGTGGCCGGTCTTGGTGTCGCGTTAGGACTGTCCAAATTATTTCCGAAGAGCTGGAAAACTGTGATCAATAGTGTCAGTCTGGTGTGCGGTATATTGCTTGGGGCACTGGTGCTCTTATTGGTTGTAATGAATTAGAAACTGTTAGTTGCTAGGTGAAAGTTTATTTTAACTGGTAATACAAGAATTGCAGACGGGAAGAAATATGCGGCGAAGCATGAAGAAGAATAAAATATCATTACATAGTTGAATAATTTTCATCTTTTGTGCTATTCTATATGAGAAAACAAAATTTTATATAAAACTTTATATAAAAAATAGATGCGTATACATATGACGTATCGTTTGGGAATTAAGATGTGACAAGGATGGAAAAAAATGAAGGTAAATATTCGCAAGATCAGTGAAGAAACCGGTTTCTCTATGTCGACAGTTTCAAATGCGCTGAATCACAAAAAAGGTGTTAATAAAGTAACGGCAGAGAAAATTTTGAGAACCGCAGAAGAACTGGGATATCGCGGGGGTGATGTAATCTCTAAAATCCGCTTTGTGATATTTCGAAAAAACGGAAGGATTATTGACGGAAGCTCTTTCCATACTTCTGTAATAGAAGGAGTGGAGAAGCAGGCGAAACTTATGGGCTATGAAACATTGTTCTGTTATGTGGATGCCCGGGAGCCGGATTATAAGAAGCAGCTTCAGGATATTTTGACAGATACTCACAGTGCGGTGGTTTTGTTTGGGACGGAGATGACGGAAGAAGATTATGAGCCATATCTGCAGGCGAAGAATCAAGTGATTCTTCTGGATGGACGTAGTGATCGGTATGCGTTTAATAGTGTACTGATCAATGATGCGGAGGCTGCTGCAGAAGCAGTGGAATATCTTGCGCAGAAGGGGCATAAGAAAATCGGATATCTGAGAGGAGATTTTAGAATTCAGGCATTTTGTTCCAGAGAAATGGGATATTATCAAGTGATGAATCGAAGAGGACTTGAAGTGAAGCCGGAATATATTGCCACTGTAGGAACCAAGATTGAGACTGCTTATGAAAGTATGAAAAAATATTTGAACGAGACAAAAGAGATTCCGACAGCTTTTTTTGCGGATAATGATGTAATTGCCATTGGAAGTATGCAGGCTATGAAGGAATGTGGGTACGAGATTCCGAAAGATATCTCTGTCATCGGGTTTGATAACGTGTCTTATGGCATGGTTTCAGATCCCCCGCTGTCTACGATGCATGTATACAAGCAGGAATTGGGGGAACGTGCGGTTCGAGAACTTGTCGCTATGGCAGAAGGAGAAAGTAAAGCAAAAGTAAGAATTCATGTTTGTGCTGAATTCATTGAACGCGGAAGCGTGAAAGAATTGGCGGAATAAAAATATAATTACCAAGCGTTGTAAAAGAAGTGAGAGATTCACAGCTTTTGCAACACTTTTTTTGAAAAAAATATTATAAAATTTTATATTATACATTTTATATATAAAATAGTAAAACTGGAAAATGAAGAAAAAAATCATTTATTTTATGTGTATATTGCACATAAATTATGGTTTAAATTTATGTAGAATATACGAAATATTTAAAATAGCAAAAATTTATATTGAAAATTTTATATAAAAGTTTATAATTGAGATTAAAAGAAAAGGAGATGCGAGTCATGAAGAAAATAGGAGTAGTTGGTAGTATCAATATGGATATGACCGTAAAGGCGGAGCGAATTCCTCTGAAGGGTGAGACAGTAAAGGGAGAAGACTTAAAATATATTCCGGGAGGAAAAGGGGCAAATCAAGCGGTTGCCATGGCGAAGCTGGGGGCAAATGTTGAAATGTTTGGCTGTGTCGGTGATGATTCGGCAGGGATAAGCCTTGTGGAAAACCTTCGGGATGTTGGTGCGGAAACCAAATGTGTGAAAACCATCCACGGGATTCCGACAGGGCTTGCGATGATCACGGTTGGAGAGAATGACAATACTATTGTGGTGGTTGCGGGAACGAATGATTGTGTGGATATCGCTTACATCGATGAAATAAAGGAAGAGCTTTTGAAGTGTGAAATTGTGTTGCTTCAGCACGAAATTCCCCAGAAAACGATAGAGTATGTGGTGGATCTTTGTTACGAGAATGATGTGAAAGTAGTTTTGAATCCGGGACCTGCCAGACCGGTAAAAAAAGAGGTGCTTGATAAAGTGACTTATCTTACACCGAATGAGCATGAGACTGTGATTTTATTTGGAGAAGAACAATCTTTTGAAGAATTGATGAAAAAATACCCTGAGAAGCTGGTGATTACGCAGGGGTCAAGAGGAGTGAGCACATGCCTGAAGAACGGTGAAGTTGTGCTTGTGCCGGCGAGAAAAGTACAGGTTGTAGATACGACAGGGGCGGGCGATACGCTGAATGGAGCATTTACGGTGGCGATTACGGAAGGACGGGATATTGTAGGAGCGCTTGCGTTTGCAAATACAGCAGCCGGACTGTCTACGGAAAAATTCGGAGCGCAGGGTGGAATGCCCAGTCGCGAAGAAGTGAAAAAACGGATGGAGGCATAGAAAAATGAAGAAATGTGGAATTATAAATGCGGATATTTCCAGAGTTCTGTCTTATATGGGGCATACGGATACTTTGGCTGTTGGAGATTGCGGACTCCCTATCCCGGATGAAACGGAGAGGATTGATCTTGCGTTGAAAATGGGAACTCCTTCTTTTATGGAGACGTTAGAAGAAGTTGTAAAAAATATGAAGATTGAAAAAGTAATTCTTGCGGAAGAAATAAGAGAAAAAAATCCGGAAATCCATGCGGCGGTTTTGAAACTTGTATCACAGATGGAACAAGAATGTGCGGTAGAGTATGTGGAGCATGCAGAGTTGAAAAAACAGACGAAAGATTGTAAAGCGGTAATTCGTACGGGTGAAGTAACTCCGTATGCAAATGTTATCTTACAGTCTGCATGCTTGTTTTAAAGATGGAAATACGGAGGGAGAAAAAACATGCAGATTGAAATGAAGGGAATTGACAAAGCCTTCGGAACAAACCAGGTGCTGAAAGATGCAGGATTTGTTCTCGGAGATGGAGAAGTTCACGCTCTTATGGGTGAAAACGGAGCCGGGAAATCTACGTTGATGAAAATTTTGACGGGAGTTTATACGAAGGATAAAGGGACGGTACTGGTAAATGGAACAGAAGTGTGTTACAAAAACCCGCAAGAAGCGGAGAGGGCAGGAATTGTTTTTATCCATCAGGAATTAAATGTATTGTTTGACTTGACAGTCGAAGAAAACTTATTTATGGGGAAAGAAATAAAAAATAAATTTGGGCTGTGCAATCAAAAAGCTATGCGGAAAAAAGCGGCAGAAGCGCTGGAACGTCTTGGGGTGAAGATTGACCCGGCTGAAGTGATGTCGAACTTGTCAGTGGGACAGCAGCAGATGATTGAAATCTGTAAAGCGCTTATGGTTGATGCCAAGGTTATTATTATGGATGAGCCGACAGCGGCGCTTACACAGAGCGAAACGGATGTATTGTTTGAGGTTATTAAGTCACTCCGTAAAGCAGGCGTATCCATTGTATATATTTCTCATAGAATGGAAGAAATCTTTGAACTCTGTGATCGCATCAGCGTTCTGCGGGATGGTACTTATGTGGGAACCAGAAAAATTGCGGAAACGAATATGAACGAAATTGTGAAATTGATGATTGGTCGAGAGATCGGAGAACGTTATCCGGAGCGGAATTGTAAAATAGGAAGACCGATGCTGAAGGTGGATGGACTGACGAAAAAAGGTGTGTTCCGGGATGTGAGCTTTGAAGTGCGCGCTGGAGAGGTTCTCGGTGTTTCGGGTCTTATGGGAGCCGGAAGAACGGAAATCATGCAGGCAATTTTTGGAAACCTTCCATATGATTCCGGAAAGATTGAAATAGAAGGGAAAGAAGTGAAAATTAAATCTCCGATTCAGGCAATCGAGCAGGGGATTGGATTTATTACGGAAGACAGAAAAGTGGAAGGGCTGATGTTGGAAGAAAGTATTGAGAAAAATATTGCGCTCGCAAATCTTTCCTCTGTTTCTAAAAACAGTGTGATCGATAAGAAAAAAGAAAAAGAATTGGTGAAAAGAGGAATTGACGAGCTCCATATCCGCTGTTTTGGACCGGGACATGAATGCAATAATCTGAGCGGAGGAAATCAGCAGAAGGTCGTATTTGCCAAGTGGGTATATACGAATCCGAAGATCCTGATTCTGGACGAACCGACCAGAGGCGTGGATATCGGAGCGAAAAAAGAAATTTATAATATCATCAATGAATTGGCGGCAAAGGGTGTGGCAATTATTATGGTTTCATCTGAACTGCCGGAAGTGCTTGGAATGAGTGACCGAATCATGGTTGTTCGTGAAGGTTTGGTTCGAGGAGTTATCAGTAAAGAAGAAGCGGGTCAGGAAAATGTAATGACTTTGGCAACGGGAGGTACAATTTAATGGAAACGAATAAAAATAAAGTATTAGATCATATACAGGATTTGGGAGCGCTTATTGCGCTGGTTGCTTTAGTTGTGGGTATCAGTATTGTGAGCCCTGAATTCAGAACAGGTAGTAATTTCCTGTCATTGTTGCGTCAATCATCAATTAATGGATTGATTGCATTTGGTATGACTTGCGTTATTCTGACGGATGCTATTGACCTTTCGGTAGGATCGGTATTGGCGCTTAGTACAGCACTGTGTGCGGGGATGATCGCGAATGGTGTTCCGGCTGGAGCGGCTATGATTTTGGCGTTAGTGATCGGAACTGCTCTTGGAGCGGTAAGTGGATTCTTTGTAACGAAGGGCAGACTTCAGCCATTTATTGCGACACTTATTACAATGACGGTGTATCGTGGGGTTACAATGATATTTACAGATGGAAAACCAATTTCCAATCTTGGTGATAGTTTTGTGCTGAAACTTGTAGGGCGTGGAAATTTCTATCATATTCCAATTCCGGTCATATTGCTTGTTTTGATTTTTGTTGGCTTTTACTTCTTATTAAATAAAACAACATTTGGACGCGCGGTTTATGCGACAGGAAGTAACTGGAAGTGTGCAAAGCTGGCAGGAATTAATATTCACAAGACAAAAATAATTGTATATGCTATTTCGGGCTTTATGGCGGCATTATCCGGACTGATTCTCTTGTCAAGACTTGGCTCTGCGCAACCGACACTTGGAGAAGGATATGAATTGGATGCGATTGCGGCGGTAGCGCTTGGCGGAACAAGTATGAGCGGTGGCCGTGGTAAGATATATGGTACTTTTATCGGAGTCTTGATTATTGCAGTGTTGAATAACGGACTGAATATTCTCGGTGTTTCTTCTTATTATCAGGATGTTATTAAAGGTTTGGTAATTTTAGTGGCTGTATTGTCTGACCGAAAGAGATAGTCGTGTAGTGTGTTGTGTGATAGAAGGAGAAGAAAAATGAAGAAAAAAATTGTAAGTATTATATTAGTGTTTGGTATGATGCTGGGATTAGCAGGTTGTAATGCGATTACCATTGATGGGGAAGGTGAAACTGTTGAAAATGCCGGAAATGGTACGATCGGACTTTCGGTGTCGACTTTGAATAATCCGTTTTTTGTGGCGCTTGCGGAAGGCGCAGAAGCGGCAGCGGAAAAAGAAGGCGTGAAGCTGGCGGTTGCGGATGCAGGGGATGATAGCGCGAAGCAACAGAGTGATATTGAAGACCTTATCTCAAGAAATGTCAGTGTGTTAATTGTAAATCCGGTGGATTCTGATGCGGTAGCACCGGCAGTGCAGAATGCAGTGTCTCAGGGGATTAAAGTAATCTCCGTGGACCGTGTAGTAAATGGTGTTGAAGTGGATTGCCAGATTGCATCTGATAATGTGGCAGGAGCGAAAATGGCAACAGAATATTTGATTGAGCAGATCGGAGAAGGGGCGAAAGTAGCAGAACTTCAAGGAGTGCCCGGTGCATCTGCAACAATTGATCGAGGAGAAGGGTTCCATGAGGCTGCAGATAAATCGCTGAGTGTAGTAGCGAGCCAGACGGCTAATTTTGATAGAGCAGAAGGTATGTCTGTTATGGAAAATATTCTTCAATCTGACGGAAGTATTCAAGGAGTATTTGCACATAATGATGAGATGGCGCTTGGAGCATTGCAGGCAATTGCAGCTTCTGGTAAAGACATTAAGGTGATTGGCTTTGATGCGACAGATGATGCTGTTGCCGAAGTAAAGGCTGGAAGAATGGCGGCAACTGTTGCGCAGAAACCGGACCTTATGGGAGAAACTGCAATTCATACGGCAATGAAATTAATTGCAGGAGAGAAAGTAGAAAAATCACTTCCGGTAGAAGTGGAACTGATTACACAATAATAGGAAGCAGAAAATATTGCTGCAACGATCAGAATAATCTGAAAGGAAGCAGCAATATTTTTTGCTTTTTTCTATTGACAAGCCGGAAAAGTTTGTGCTATAGTAAAAAATGCACTATTGTGGAAAGTTATGCCATAAAATTGCGTAAAAATCAGCTGAAAACGCAGTTTTCGCTGGATTTCCAAGAGTTTTCAGGGTGATTGTAAAGCCCACAAAAAAATAAATGAGGAGTGAAACGTCAATATGGAGAAAAACAGAATTCGTCCTATCAAAAGCGGAAGAAGTTCACGCATGAGCTATTCCAGACAAAAAGAAGTTCTTCAAATGCCTAATTTGATCGAAGTCCAGAAGGATTCTTATCAGTGGTTCCTGGATGAGGGATTAAAAGAAGTATTCGAAGATATTTCACCGATCGCAGATTACAGCGGTCATTTGAGTTTGGAATTTGTTGATTTTACCTTGTGCGAGGACGACGTCAAGTACACCATCGAAGAGTGTAAAGAGCGTGATGCAACTTATGCGGCACCGTTAAAAGTGAGAGTAAGACTCCACAACAAGGAAACCGATGAGATTAATGAGCATGAGATCTTTATGGGAGATCTTCCGTTAATGACCAGTACGGGAACGTTTGTGATCAACGGAGCAGAACGTGTTATTGTCAGCCAGTTGGTTCGTTCACCGGGCATTTATTATGCGATTGCACACGATAAATTAGGAAAGAAGTTATATTCTTCTACTGTAATCCCTAACCGTGGTGCGTGGCTGGAATATGAGACGGACTCCAATGACGTTTTCTACGTGCGCGTAGATAGAACAAGAAAGGTGCCGATCACTGTGCTTATTCGTGCACTTGGTATTGGTACAAATCCGGAGATTGTAGAACTCTTTGGTGAAGAGCCGAAGATTCTCGCAAGCTTTGAGAAGGATGCTGCTACAAACTATCAGGAAGGTCTCTTAGAATTATATAAGAAGATTCGTCCGGGTGAGCCGTTAGCGGTAGACAGTGCTGAGAGTCTGATCACAAGCATGTTCTTTGATCCAAGACGTTATGACCTGGCGAAAGTAGGCCGTTACAAATTTAATAAGAAGCTTGCTCTGAAAAACCGTATTACAGGACAGGTTCTTGCTGAGGATGTTGCAAGTGCGATTACCGGAGAAGTAATTGCAGAGGCAGGCACAAAGATCACAAGAGAGATTGCAGAAACAATCCAGAATGCAGCAGTTCCGTATGTGTGGATCGATAAACCGGAAGAGGAGAGAAGTATCAAGGTTCTTTCTAGTATGATGGTAGATCTTGATGCGATCGTAGATATTGATCCAAAAGAAGTTGGCGTAACAGAACTTGTATACTATCCGGTGCTTGCGGGATTATTAGAAGAAACCGCAGGTGATATTGACGAATTAAAGGATGCAATTAAGAGAGATATCCATGACCTCATTCCAAAACACATCACAAAAGAAGATATCCTTGCATCTATCAACTATAATATGCATCTTGAATATGGAATCGGAACAGACGATGATATTGACCATCTCGGAAACAGACGTATCCGTGCGGTTGGTGAGCTTTTGCAGAACCAGTACAGAATCGGTCTGTCCAGATTAGAGCGTGTAGTGCGTGAGAGAATGACCACACAGGATCTGGAAGGAATTTCTCCACAGTCTCTGATTAATATTAAACCGGTAACAGCGGCGGTAAAAGAATTCTTTGGTTCTTCCCAGCTGTCACAGTTCATGGATCAGAACAACCCGCTCGGTGAGCTGACACATAAGAGACGTCTGTCCGCTCTTGGTCCTGGTGGTCTGTCCAGAGATCGTGCAGGATTCGAGGTTCGAGACGTACACTATTCTCACTACGGAAGAATGTGTCCGATTGAGACTCCTGAAGGACCGAACATTGGTCTTATCAACTCACTTGCATGTTATGCGAGAATTAATCAATATGGATTTGTGGAAGCACCATATCGTAAAATCAACCATGATGATCCACAGAATCCGGTTGTTACAGACGAAGTTGTATATATGACAGCTGACGAGGAAGATAATTATCATGTGGCACAGGCGAACGAACCTCTGGATGCAGAAGGACATTTTGTTCATAAGAATGTATCCGGTCGTTACCGCGAGGAGACACAGGAATATGAGAGAAAAGTCTTCGATTACATGGACGTATCTCCTAAGATGGTGTTCTCTGTTGCTACAGCGCTTATCCCATTCCTTGAGAACGATGATGCTAACCGTGCGCTGATGGGATCAAACATGCAGCGTCAGGCAGTTCCGCTTCTTATGACAGAGGCTCCGGTTGTCGGAACAGGTATGGAAGAAAAGTCTGCAGTTGACTCCGGTGTATGTGTTGTCGCAGAAGAAGGCGGTGTTGTAGAGCGCTCTGCATCTACAGAGATCGTTATCCGTCAGGATGATGGAAAGCTTAGAACTTATAAGCTGACAAAATTCCTTCGAAGCAACCAGAGTAACTGCTATAACCAGAGACCGATCGTATTCAAGGGTGACCGTATTGAGGCCGGTGATGTAATCGCTGATGGTCCGTCTACTTCTAACGGTGAGATGGCGCTTGGTAAAAACCCACTGATCGGATTTATGACATGGGAAGGTTACAACTACGAGGATGCTGTCCTTTTAAGTGAAAGACTTGTACAGGATGATGTATATACATCTGTTCATATTGAAGAATACGAGGCAGAAGCTCGTGATACTAAGCTCGGACCAGAAGAGATCACTCGTGATATTCCGGGTGTCGGTGATGAGGCTCTCAAAGATCTTGATGAGAGGGGAATCATCCGTATCGGTGCAGAAGTCCGCGCCGGTGATATTCTGGTAGGTAAAGTAACTCCGAAGGGAGAGACAGAGCTTACAGCAGAGGAACGACTTCTCCGCGCAATCTTCGGAGAGAAAGCCCGCGAAGTAAGAGATACTTCTCTGAAAGTACCTCATGGTGAATATGGTATTGTTGTAGATGCGAAAGTATTTACAAGAGAAAACGGAGATGAGTTATCACCGGGTGTTAACCAGTCTGTCCGCATTTACATTGCTCAGAAGAGAAAAATCTCTGTTGGTGATAAAATGGCCGGACGTCATGGTAACAAGGGTGTCGTTTCCCGTGTGCTTCCGGTAGAAGATATGCCGTTCCTGCCAAATGGCCGTCCGCTTGATATCGTGCTGAACCCACTTGGTGTACCATCACGTATGAATATCGGACAGGTGCTTGAGATTCACTTGTCTCTGGCAGCAAAAGCGTTAGGCTTTAACATTGCTACTCCGGTATTTGATGGTGCAAACGAGAATGACATCATGGATACATTGGATCTGGCAAATGATTATGTAAATTTAAGCTGGGAAGAGTTTGAAGAGAAACATAAAGCAGAACTTCTCCCAGAGGTTATGGATTATCTGTATGAGAACAGAGATCACAGAAAATTGTGGAAGGGTGTTCCGCTTTCCAGAGATGGTAAGGTTCGTCTCCGTGACGGAAGAACGGGAGAATTCTTCGACAGCCCGGTAACCATCGGTCACATGCACTATCTGAAGCTGCATCACCTGGTTGATGATAAGATCCATGCTCGTTCTACAGGTCCTTACTCACTGGTTACACAGCAGCCGTTAGGTGGTAAGGCACAGTTCGGTGGACAGCGTTTCGGAGAGATGGAGGTTTGGGCACTGGAGGCGTATGGTGCATCTTACACTCTTCAGGAGATCTTAACTGTCAAATCCGATGACGTGATCGGACGTGTGAAGACTTACGAGGCGATCATCAAAGGTGAGAATATTCCAGAACCTGGTATTCCGGAATCCTTCAAGGTACTCTTGAAAGAGCTGCAGTCTCTTGGTCTGGATGTTCGTGTGCTTCGTGAAGATAACACAGAAGTGGAGATCATGGAGACTGTTGATATGGGTGAAACAGATTTCCGTTCACTGATCGAAGGAGACAGAAAGTACCGTCAGGAAGAAAATCTCGGTGCTCAGGGCTACACAGAGCAGGAATTCGAAGGAGAAGAGCTTGTGGATGTGGAAGAAGAGCCGGAAGAAGATGATTTCGCGATTGAATTTGAAGAAACTGATGATTTCGCATATGACGATGATAATGAATAGAAAGGGGTGCCAGTATGCCAGAAAATAATAAAGAACAAACTTTTCAGCCAATGACTTTTGATGCAATCAAAATCGGTTTGGCATCACCTGAGAAGATTCTGGAATGGTCAAGAGGAGAGGTTACAAAGCCTGAGACCATTAACTATAGAACTTTAAAACCGGAGAAAGATGGTCTTTTCTGTGAGAAGATCTTCGGACCAAGCAAAGACTGGGAATGTCACTGTGGAAAATACAAAAAGATCCGCTATAAAGGCGTAGTCTGCGACCGTTGTGGAGTAGAAGTTACAAAAGCAAGTGTTCGTCGTGAACGTATGGGTCACATTGCGCTGGCTGCACCGGTATCTCATATCTGGTATTTTAAAGGAATTCCAAGCCGTATGGGACTGATCCTTGATCTGTCCCCGCGAACTTTGGAAAAGGTTCTCTATTTTGCTTCTTATATTGTGCTTGATAAAGGAGAAACTGATCTTCAGTACAAGCAGGTACTTTCTGAACAGGAGTATCAGGAAGCAAGAGAAAAATGGGGAAGCGCTTTCCGTGTAGGCATGGGTGCAGAGTCCATTCAGGAATTGTTACAGGCTATTGATCTGGAAAAAGAATACAAAGAACTGACAGAAGGATTGCAGGGAGCAACCGGACAGAAGCGTGCAAGAATCGTGAAACGTCTGGAAGTTGTGGAAGCATTCCGCGAATCCGGAAATAAACCGGAATGGATGATCATGAATAACATCCCGGTAATTCCGCCGGATCTTCGTCCGATGGTTCAGTTAGATGGTGGACGTTTTGCCACATCTGACCTGAACGATCTTTACAGAAGAATCATTAACAGAAATAACCGTCTGAAACGTCTGCTTGAACTTGGCGCTCCGGACATTATTGTAAGAAACGAAAAGAGAATGCTTCAGGAAGCGGTTGACGCGCTGATCGACAACGGACGCCGCGGCCGTCCGGTAACAGGACCTGGTAACAGAGCGCTTAAGTCTCTGTCAGATATGCTAAAAGGTAAATCCGGACGTTTCCGTCAGAACCTTCTTGGTAAGCGTGTAGACTACTCTGGACGTTCCGTTATCGTAGTAGGACCGGAACTTAAGATTTACCAGTGCGGTCTGCCAAAAGAAATGGCAATTGAACTGTTTAAGCCTTTCGTTATGAAGGAGCTTGTTCAGAAGGGTATTGCGCAGAATATTAAAAATGCGAAAAAGATGGTAGAGAGACTGAGACCGGAAGTGTGGGATGTTCTGGAAGAAGTTATTAAAGAGCATCCGGTTATGTTAAACCGTGCCCCTACACTTCACAGACTTGGTATTCAGGCCTTTGAGCCAATCCTTGTAGAAGGTAAGGCGATCAAGCTTCATCCGTTGGTATGTACAGCTTATAACGCTGACTTTGACGGAGACCAGATGGCTGTCCATCTTCCATTATCTGTGGAAGCTCAGGCAGAGTGTAGATTCCTTCTGCTCTCTCCGAACAACCTGTTGAAACCATCTGATGGTGGTCCGGTTGCAGTTCCTTCTCAGGATATGGTACTTGGTATTTACTATCTGACACAGGAAAGACCTGGAGCTCTTGGTGAAGGTAAGGCGTTCAAGAGTGTAAATGAAGCGATTCTTGCCTATGAGAATGGAGCGGTTACACTTCACTCACGCATCAAAGTACGTGTGTCTAAGACAATGGCAGACGGAAGCGTGAAGACAGGAACGATCGAATCCACACTGGGAAGATTTATCTTCAATGAGATCATTCCGCAGGATCTTGGCTTTGTAGATCGTGAAGTAGAAGGACAGGAACTCTTACTGGAAGTAGATTTCCACGTAGGTAAGAAACAGTTAAAACAGATCCTTGAAAAAGTTATTAATACACACGGCTCAACTGCAACTGCAGAGGTACTTGATGCGGTAAAAGCAATCGGTTACAAGTATTCTACAAGAGCAGCCATGACCGTATCTATTTCTGATATGACAGTGCCGCCGCAGAAACCGGAAATGATCGAAAAGGCACAGGATACAGTTGATAAGATCACAAAGAACTTTAAACGTGGTCTGATCACAGAAGAAGAGCGTTACAAAGAAGTTGTAGAGACATGGAAAGCAACTGACGATGCTCTTACAGAGGCGCTGCTTACTGGTCTTGATAAATACAACAACATCTTTATGATGGCAGATTCCGGTGCCCGTGGTTCTGACAAACAGATCAAACAGCTTGCAGGTATGCGTGGATTGATGGCTGATACAACAGGTCGTACGATCGAGTTGCCAATCAAGTCTAACTTCCGTGAAGGTCTGGACGTATTGGAGTATTTCATGTCTGCCCATGGAGCTCGTAAAGGTCTGTCCGATACAGCTCTTCGTACTGCTGACTCAGGATACCTTACAAGACGTCTGGTTGACGTATCTCAGGAGCTTATTATCCATGAAGTTGACTGTACACCGAAGGATGGAGAAATTCCGGGAATGTACGTCAAAGCATTTATGGATGGAAATGAAGAAATTGAGAGCTTGCAGGAGCGTATTACAGGACGTTATCTCTGTGAAAATATTGTAGATAAAGATGGAAATGTGCTTGTAAAAGCAAATCATATGGTTACACCAAAGCGTGCAGAGCTGATCATGAAGAAGGGTGTAGATGAGAACGGTGAAACTCTTACAAAGATTAAGATCCGTACAATTCTTACCTGTCGTTCACACAGTGGAATCTGTGCAAAATGTTATGGCGCGAACATGGCAACAGGTGAGCCGGTTCAGGTTGGTGAGGCTGTCGGTATCATTGCTGCTCAGTCTATCGGAGAACCTGGTACACAGCTTACAATGCGTACGTTCCATACTGGTGGTGTTGCCGGTGATGATATCACACAGGGTCTTCCTCGTGTCGAGGAGCTTTTCGAGGCAAGAAAGCCGAAGGGACTTGCGATCATCACAGAATTTGCCGGAACAGCAAATATCAATGATACAAAGAAAAAACGTGAGATTATCGTCACAAACGATGAAACAGGTGAGTCAAAAGCATACCTTATTCCTTACGGATCACGTATTAAGATTCAGGATGGAGCAAAACTGGATGCCGGTGACGAACTTACAGAAGGTAGCGTAAATCCGCATGATATTTTGAAAATCAAAGGTCTTCGTGCGGTTCAGGATTATATGCTTCAGGAAGTGCAGCGTGTATATCGTCTTCAGGGTGTTGAAATCAACGATAAGCATATCGAGGTAATTGTGCGTCAGATGCTTAAGAAAGTACGCATTGAAGAAGCGGGAGACACAGAATTCCTTCCGGGAACCAATGTAGATATTCTTGAATTTGAAGATGTAAACAAAGCTCTGGAAGAAGAAGGAAAAGAGCCTGCAACAGGCGAGCAGATCATGCTTGGTATTACAAAGGCATCACTTGCTACCAACTCCTTCCTGTCAGCAGCGTCCTTCCAGGAGACTACAAAAGTTCTGACAGAAGCAGCAATCAAAGGTAAGATCGACCCATTGGTAGGTCTGAAAGAAAATGTTATCATCGGTAAACATATTCCGGCTGGTACGGGTATGAACAAATACCGTGATATCCGTTTGGATTCTAATGCAGTCAAAGCAGAAGAAGCAGAACTTCCGGAAGAAATGGAAGAAGAAACCGTAAAACAGGCAGGTACACTGGAGCTTATTAGTGAAGCAGAGGCAGAAGAAGTACTTGTAGAGGAATAAGTCGAAAACGGCTGTTCGGTTTAGATAATATAGGAATAATAGAAAGTGGGATATATGATAGATATATCTCACTTTTTCTTTGGAAATATTGACAGATTGCATAAAGAAGACTATAATCAAAAGATAGTGCAAGGGAAAATGCACAATACATAATAAAGTAAATGCACAATACAATTAGGAGGGAATGCTACTATGATGGATGCAGGAAAATTAGGCAGAATTTTAAAATCAATGGAAGAGCATGATGTGCCACAGCTCATTATCTCTGACCCACTGGCGATTTATTACCTTGTTGGAAAGAAAATCGCTCCAGGTGAGAGAATGTTAGCATTATTACTTAACGTAAATGGAAATCACAAAATGGTGATCAACGAATTATTCCCACAGGATGAAGATCTTGGAGTAGAACTTGTATGGTATAACGATATCCAGGACGGCGTTGAGATCTTAAGCCAGTTCATCGAGAAAGACAAAACAGTTGGTATCGATAAGACATGGCCATCCAGATTCTTAATCAGACTTCAGGAATTAGGAGCTGGAAGCAAATTTGTAAATGGTTCTCCAATCGTTGACTATGTAAGAATGATCAAAGATGAGCATGAACAGGAGTTAATGAGAAAGGCTTCTTTAGAGAATGACAAGATCATGGAGCAGCTTATCCCTATGGTTGTAAAAGGATATACAGAGCTTGAACTGAATGCAATCGTTCGCGATATGTATAAGAAGGCAGGACACTCTGACGTATCTTTCGATCCAATCACAGGTTATGGAAGATCAGGAGCTGACCCGCACCACGTAACAGACAATACAAAAGGAAAACGTGGAGATTCTGTAGTGCTTGATATCGGTGGTATTCTTGATAACTACTGTTCAGATATGACAAGAACTGTATTTATCGGTGAAGTATCTGATAGAGCAAGAGAAGTATATGAAGTAGTAAAAGAAGCTCAGGCAAGAGGTCTTGCAGCAGCAAAACCAGGCAACAGAATGTGTGATGTTGACTTAGCATGCAGAAACTACATTGAAGAAAAAGGATTTGGAAAATATTTCACACACAGAACAGGTCACTCTATTGGTATGGAAGACCATGAGTTCGGTGATGTATCTTCTATCAACGAGGATATCATTCAGGTAGGACAGTGCTTCTCTGTTGAGCCGGGTATCTATCTCCCAGACGAAGAGATCGGTGTTCGTATCGAAGACCTCGTAATCATCACAGAAGATGGATGTGAAGTTCTGAACCACTTCACAAAAGATCTGATCGTAGTTCCGGAAGAATAAGAGCAAAGAACAGATATAGATATAAAACAGCAAAAAAGAGTTCTCGAAAGAGCAATGTCATTAAGTTAAGATGACGATTTAAGATCTCTATACCAGAGATGGTATAGAGGTCTTTTTTTCTGATTTTTTCAAAAAGTGTTGACATAAGGTTGAACATATGTGGCAGCTCTCGCTACTGAATAATTGATGAGGTAGCGAGAGCTGCCCTTGTAATTAAGAAAATCTTGATTGCAAGGAGGACATATATGAAACCAAAACAAATCAAAAAATTTTTACTTTCTGAAATTGAACTACTTTCTAATAACCTAACGGATTACATTAGGAATCCTGGGCGTGATTTCTCAAGAAATCGCAAGCTTCCATTTTCCACTATCATTAAAAGCATCATTGGAATGGGAAGCAAAAGTCTTGCAAATGAACTTATTGATTCCTTTAATACATCAGATTTACCATCTGCATCCGCCTTCGTTCAACAACGGCAAAAAATAAAACCCGAAGCTTTCAAGGCTATTTTTGATGGATTTACATTCAGGATTTTGAAAAGAACAAAGGAGAACATGGCGGTTCTTGCTGTGGATGGAACGGATATACAAATAGCAACAAATCCTGATGATAGAACATCTTATCATTCTGGAACTAATGGGCAAAAGCCCTATAATCTTCTCCATCTAAATGCCCTTTATGATTTAGAAAAACGTTTGTATACGGATGTTGTGATTCAAGGGAAAATGAATACAAATGAACACGCTGCTTTACAGGAGATGGTCGATCGTTCAAATATTTCAAAAGCACTTTTAATAGCCGATAGAGGATATGAGTCCTACAATAACATGGCACATATACAAGAAAAAGGTTGGTTTTTTCTAATCCGTATCAGAGATGGGACAAACGGAATGAAGAATGGTTTTGAGCTTCCAGATAAAGAAGAGTTTGATGTTGACATATCTTTAAAATTAACACGAAAGCAGACAAATGAAGCGAAAGAACTTTTTGCAAAAGATAAAAATCACTATAAATTTATTCCGCACAGTACACCGTTTGATTTTCTCTCGAACAAACTCCGAAAAAATGACCCTATACAATTCTACAAACTAAATTTTAGAATTGTACGCTTTAAAATCACGGAAGATACTTATGAGACTGTTCTTACAAATTTAAGTAGAATTGAATATCCTGCGAAAACTATAAAAGATTTATATGCAAGAAGATGGGGGGTTGAAACATCTTTTCGGAATCTCAAATATACAGTGGGAATGTTAAATTTTCATTCAAAAAAGGTGATGTGTATCAAACAAGAAATTTATGCACATTTAATTATGTATAACTTTGCAGAAATGATTACCTCGCACGTAGTCATTGAGAAAAAACAAAGAAAACATACATATAAAGCAAACTTTTCAGTTGCAGTACATATGTGCAGAAAATTTTATCATGGAGAAACAACATCACCCGATTTAGAAACCATAATTGCAAGAAATCTTGTGCCAATAAGACCAGGTAGGCACAGAGAACGCAATCTAACCGCAAAAATATTTCATGGTTTCTTATACAGAGTAGCATAAAATTGCTTAATTGAATATTTGTTTTTTAGACAGATGAAAATCTGTCTAATTGCTGTGCTTTGAAATAGAAAAACAGAGATAGCAGAATTCAATTCTACCATCTCTGTTACAAAGAACCATTCAATTCAATGTTTTAACTTAATGACATTGCTCGAAAGAGAACTCTTTTTTGATTAAGTGAAAGAAATATTATTGTGTCTTAAGAATCTCGCGCATAATGCGTTCGGCTGACTCGGTAACTTTATCGGCATGATCAGATACGCCGGGCGCAGCATTTTTCATGGCATATCCGGTTCCGGCAAGCTCAAGCATTTCAAGATCATTATATTGGTCTCCAAAGGCAATTCCATCAGATGCTGACAGATGGAGATGGGCAAGAAGGTTCGAAAGAGCCTGCCCCTTATTTGCATTTGGCGCTATGAAATCCACCCATATATTTCCGGAAGTTACAACTTTGATCTCAGAGCGAAATTGATTCTTAAAGAAAGGAAGAAGTTTATCCGGGGTATGAAAATCGCACATGGCAATTTTTAAAAATGGTTTTTGGATTTGCTTCAGATCATCAACGACGACCATATCGTATTTGATTGTATTCAATATGTGAGAAATAAAATGCTCGTCTTTTGAATCTGTGTAGCAGTGATCTTCGCAGGATACGAGACAATTGCAGGAATCATATTGCCGTGAAGCCTCAATGATTCGAAGACCGAGGTCTCTGTCGATCACACCGCGGGAAATGATTTCGTGATTATGAATACATAAGGAACCATTTTCCGCAATGTAAGATATATCATTTTGTACAGGTTCAAACATACGGTACATATTATAGTATTGACGTCCGCTGGCGGCTATAAAATGTATACCGCGCGATTTCAATGCGCGGATCAAATCGAAGATCTCTTCGGGAAGCTGCTGAGCACCGTTGTGCAGTAAAGTTCCGTCGAGGTCGCTGGCTATATATTTGATCATATCAAACGCTCCTTTTTAAACATGTATTGCTTATTCAATCTTTACCCATTATAATATAAAAAGAATACGAATGGAAGTTGAGGTTTAATAATATGAAAATAGGAATAGGAAATGATCATGCAGCAGTAGAAATGAAGAATGAGGTTGTTGAATATCTGAAAGAAAAGGGCTGTGAAGTTGTGAACTACGGAACAGACACCTATGAAAGCTGTAACTATCCGGAGTTTGGTGAAAAAGTCGGACGTGCAGTTGTGGCAGGAGAAGTTGACCTTGGAATACTAATCTGCGGAACAGGCGTCGGTATTTCCCTTGCGGCTAATAAGGTAAAAGGAGTAAGAGCAGTTGTGTGCTCTGAGCCATATTCAGCAAAATTATCCAGACAGCATAACAATACAAATGTGCTTGCTTTTGGAGCGAGAGTGATCGGAATTGAGATGGCAAAGATGATCATCGATGAGTGGTTGGACGCAGAATTTATGGGAGGAAGACATCAGACTCGTGTAGATATGATCATGGCAATCGAAGAAAAATAAGGATGTAAGATAGGTGGAGGACGTAAGCTGTGTCAGACAGATTAGAGTTTCAGGAGAAATTACAGAAAGTTTTAGAACTTGCGAAGTCAGGGGGACAGAAGATTACGCGGGAAGAAGTGGAAAACTACTTTGAGGAAGATTGTTTGAGCAAGGAGCAGTTACAGCTTGTCTGTGAATACTTGCTTTCACAAAAGGTAGCAGTCAGTGGATTTGAGAAAAATAACACTGCGGTACAAGGAGGAGAAGCAGAGCAGGAGCCTGCGGAACTTCCTCCCCTTAGCGAAGAAGAGCAGAAGTATGTAGAGTCGTATCTCATGGAACTTAAAGAAATGAGAGAGGACGGCGAGGCAGAACTGCGAATGGCATCACTTTTCCCGAAAGTCGTTGAAGAGGCAAGGAAGCTGAATCATCCCCAGGTCTTTATCGGTGATGTGATCCAGGAAGGAAATGTAAGTCTTATGCAGGCGCTGTCTGAAATGCCCGAGGCGCAGGATGCTGTGGTGATGGAAGAAGTGCGGGCGGGGATGTTGGCGCTCATTGAAGAACAGACAGAGATGAAGCGTCAGGATAAACGAATGGTAGAGCAAGTATCTGAATTGGATGAGGCAATTCGTTCTATGACGGAAGAATTGGGAAGAAAAGTGGCTGTCGATGAGCTGGCGGAACGTCTTGGAATCGGGGAAGAACAGATTGCCGAGATTTTGAAGCTGGCCGGAGAAGACGTAGATAATTAAAAGAAGTAATGAATTATAAAAAGAGGATGTGAAAAAACTCGATTGAGTTTTTTGAGAGTGTGAAACTTTTTCTGTAAAATAGCATTTAAAAGGTTCTTCTATGATAAA
>OIYD01000035.1_pt1 | contig 123064 bp, 113 predicted proteins | sample 1588141 | NCBI WGS metagenome assembly OIYD01 (sample SAMN03283259) | human gut metagenome | biome: human-associated habitat; material: feces | host: Homo sapiens | place: USA | collected 2013
ATTGGATTGTAGACATTGACTTGGAAAAGTTCTTTGACACAGTAAATCATGACAAGCTGATGACTTTAATTGGAAGAACAATTAAAGATGGAGATGTTATCTCTATTGTAAGAAAGTACCTTGTAAGCGGAATTATGATAGATGATGAGTACAAGGAATCAGTTGTGGGAACACCGCAAGGAGGGAACCTTTCTCCACTGTTAGCAAACATCATGCTCAATGAACTTGACAAGGAAATGGAAAAGAGAGGGCTTAGCTTTGTGCGATATGCAGATGACTGTATTATCATGGTCGGAAGTGAAATGTCTGCGAAGAGAGTAATGAGAAATATATCTCGTTTTATTGAAGAGAAGCTAGGACTAAAGGTCAATATGACGAAGAGCAAGGTTGATAAACCGAGCGGACTAAAATACCTTGGATTTGGATTCTATTTTGATTCAAGGGCACACCAATACAAGGCAAAACCACATGCAAAATCAGTTGCGAAGTTCAAGAGGAGGATGAAAGAACTCACTCGACGTAGTTGGGGCGTTAGCAACAGCTACAAAGTGGCGAAACTTAATCAGCTAATCAGAGGATGGATTAACTACTTCAAGATTGGAAGTATGAAAACACTGTGTAAACAGCTTGATGCTAACAATCGATATAGACTTCGCATGTGCATATGGAAACATTGGAAAACCCCACAGAATAGAGCCAAGAACTTAATGAAACTTGGAATTAACAAATATACGGCATGGAAAGTAGCATATACAGGTCATAGAATTGCTTATGTATGTAACAAGGGTGCTGTGAATGTAGCTATAAGCAACAAGAGACTAACCCTGTTTGGATTAATCTCAATGTTAGATTACTACACCGAAAAGAGTGTTACTTGTTAAGTTGATTGAACCGCCGTGTACCGAACGGTACGCACGGTGGTGTGAGAGGTCGGGAAATTTTAATTAAATTTCCCTCCTACTCGATTGTGACCGTATTTTCTTCCGGTGTTCCGCCAAAATTCCAATAAAATCCCTTGACAACGCCGAAAATTCGTAATAAACTAAGTGAGTGTGCATGGAAATGCATTGTATTTTCGTGCGCCAATATCTATGCAATGAAATGCAGCTTATTAAAATCGTAGGAGGTGAAAAGAATGCCAACATTCAACCAGTTAGTGAAAAAAGGACGTCAGACATCTGTAAAGAAGTCTACAGCTCCGGCACTTCAGAAAAGTTACAATTCTTTGAGAAAGAAAAGCACAAATACTTCTTCTCCACAGAAGAGAGGTGTATGTACTGCTGTTAAGACAGCTACACCAAAGAAGCCTAACTCAGCTCTTAGAAAAATCGCCAGAGTACGTCTGTCTAACGGAATCGAAGTAACAAGCTATATCCCAGGTGAAGGACACAACCTTCAGGAGCATAGTGTTGTTCTGATCCGTGGAGGAAGAGTAAAAGACCTTCCAGGTACACGTTACCACATCGTTCGTGGAACACTTGATACAGCAGGTGTTGCTAAGAGAAGACAGGCTCGTTCTAAATACGGCGCTAAGAGACCAAAAGACGCTAAGAAGTAAAAAGCTTATAAGAGCAACAGTTCTTCTATAAGGAGAACTACAGAATAGGAATATTCACAAACAGAACTATGATGAAGTAAGCTGCAAGGTATATAAAACATGTTGTATGCCCGCTGCACTACACTGTATCATTAGAAAGACACATGTGAGTACCGATGAATTAAATTAAGATATTTAAGGAGGGAAGAACCGTGCCACGTAAAGGACATACTCAGAAAAGAGACGTATTAGCGGATCCATTATACAACAACAAAGTGGTTACAAAGCTTATCAACAACATTATGCTTGATGGTAAGAAGGGCGTAGCTCAGAAAATTGTATATGGAGCATTTGAAAGAATCGCTGAAAAATCCGACAAGCCTGCAATCGAAGTATTCGAAGAGGCTATGAATAACATTATGCCAGTACTTGAGGTAAAGGCAAGACGTATCGGTGGTGCAACATACCAGGTACCGATCGAGGTTAGAGCTGACAGAAGACAGGCTCTGGCACTTCGCTGGTTAACATTGTATTCTCGTAAAAGAGGAGAGAAGACAATGGAAGAAAGACTGGCTAACGAGCTTATGGATGCTGCAAACAACACAGGCGCATCTGTGAAGAAGAAAGAAGACATGCACAAAATGGCAGAAGCAAACAAAGCATTTGCTCACTACCGTTTCTAAATTATTAGGAGGCAATAATGGCTGGAAGAGAATACCCATTAGAGAGAACAAGAAATATCGGTATTATGGCGCATATCGATGCTGGTAAAACTACCACAACCGAGCGTATTCTTTACTATACCGGTGTTAACCACAAAATTGGTGATACTCATGAAGGTACTGCTACTATGGACTGGATGGCTCAGGAGCAGGAAAGAGGTATCACAATTACTTCCGCTGCTACAACATGTCACTGGACACTGCAGGAAAACTGCAAGCCAAAAGCAGGAGCTTTAGAGCACCGTATCAACATCATTGATACACCGGGACACGTTGACTTTACAGTAGAAGTAGAGCGTTCACTTCGTGTACTCGACGGCGCAGTAGGTGTATTTTGTGCTAAGGGTGGAGTTGAACCACAGTCAGAAAACGTATGGCGTCAGGCTGACACATACAACGTACCAAGAATGGCGTTCATCAACAAGATGGATATCTTGGGCGCTAACTTCTATGGTGCAGTAGATCAGATTAAAACAAGATTAGGTAAAAATGCAATCTGCATTCAGCTTCCAATCGGTAAAGAAGATGAATTCAAAGGAATCATCGACCTGTTTGAAATGAAAGCTTACATCTACAATGATGATAAGGGTGATGACATTTCTATTATAGATATCCCGGCTGATATGGAAGAAGACGCAGAGCTTTACCGTACAGAGTTAGTTGAGAAGATCTGCGAATTAGATGATGATCTTATGATGGCTTACTTAGAGGGTGAAGAGCCTTCTGTTGAAGAATTAAAAGCTGTTTTAAGAAAAGCAACATGTGAATGTGATGCTGTACCGGTTTGCTGTGGTACTGCTTACAGAAACAAAGGTGTTCAGAAGCTTCTTGATGCAGTTGTTGAATTCATGCCGTCTCCGCTTGACATCCCACCGATTCAGGGTGTTGACGAGGATGGAAATGATGTTGTGAGACATTCTTCAGATGAAGAACCGTTCTCAGCACTTGCGTTCAAGATTATGACAGACCCATTTGTAGGTAAACTTGCATACTTCAGAGTTTACTCCGGTACAATGAACGCTGGTTCCTATGTACTGAATGCTACAAAGGGCAAAAAAGAGCGTGTAGGACGTATCCTTCAGATGCACGCAAATAAAAGAGAAGAGCTTGATAAAGTATATTCTGGAGATATCGCAGCAGCGATCGGATTCAAGTTCACATCTACAGGTGATACACTCTGTGACGAGCAGCATCCTGTAATTCTTGAGTCTATGGAATTCCCAGAGCCGGTTATCGAGCTTGCAATCGAGCCTAAGACAAAAGCTTCCCAGGGTAAACTTGGTGAATCTCTTGCAAAACTGGCAGAAGAAGACCCGACATTCCGTGCACATACTGATCAGGAAACAGGTCAGACCATCATCGCAGGAATGGGTGAGCTTCACCTTGAAATCATCGTAGACAGACTTCTTCGTGAGTTTAAGGTAGAGGCTAACGTAGGAGCTCCACAGGTTGCATACAAAGAAGCGTTTACAAAAGCGGTTGACGTTGACAGTAAATACGCAAAACAGTCTGGTGGACGTGGACAGTACGGACACTGTAAAGTTAAATTTGAGCCAATGGACATCAACGGTGAAGAGACATTCAAGTTCGAGTCTACTGTAGTCGGAGGAGCAATTCCGAAGGAATACATCCCGAAGGTTGGAGAAGGTATCGAAGAAGCTATGAAGTCTGGTATCCTTGGTGGATTCCCGGTAGTTGGTGTTAAGGCTAACGTATATGATGGATCTTACCATGAGGTCGACTCTTCAGAAATGGCATTCCACATTGCTGGATCTCTGGCATTCAAAGATGCTATGAAGAAAGCTGCTCCGGTTCTTTGTGAGCCAATCATGAAGGTTGAAGTAACTATGCCGGAAGAGTACATGGGAGACGTTATCGGTGATATCAACTCTCGTCGTGGACGTATTGAAGGTATGGATGATCTTGGCGGCGGTAAGATCGTACGTGGATATGTTCCGTTGTCAGAAATGTTCGGATACTCTACAGATCTTCGTTCCAGAACACAGGGACGTGGTAACTACTCAATGTTCTTCGAGAAATATGAGCCGGTTCCGAAATCTGTACAGGAAAAAGTATTATCCGGTAAAAATGATTAATTAAATACGAAAAAGGCTTGAAAAACTGCATGATTTGAAATATAATCAGAGATAGCCGAGTAAATCGTAAATTATTTAAAAATGCCTGAAAAAGGCGCTATAATAAGGAGGATATTCAAAATGGCAAAGGCTAAATTTGAAAGAACAAAACCACATTGTAATATTGGTACAATCGGTCACGTTGACCACGGTAAAACAACTTTAACAGCTGCTATCACAAAAGTATTAGCTGAAAGAGTTGCAGGAAACGTTAAAGTAGACTTCGAGAACATCGACAAAGCTCCAGAAGAGAGAGAGCGTGGAATCACAATTTCTACAGCTCACGTTGAGTACGAGACAGAGAACCGTCACTATGCTCACGTAGACTGCCCAGGACATGCTGACTACGTTAAGAACATGATCACTGGTGCTGCTCAGATGGATGGCGCTATCCTCGTAGTTGCTGCTACTGATGGTGTTATGGCTCAGACAAGAGAGCACATCCTGCTTTCTCGTCAGGTAGGTGTTCCTTACATCGTAGTATTCATGAACAAATGTGATATGGTAGACGACGAAGAACTTCTTGAGTTAGTAGAGATGGAGATTCGTGAGCTTCTTGACGAGTACGAGTTCCCGGGAGATGACACACCGATCATTCAGGGTTCTGCTCTGAAAGCTCTTGAGGATCCAAACGGACCATGGGGAGACAAGATCATGGAACTTATGGCTGCAGTTGACAGTTATATCCCAGATCCACAGCGTGCTACAGATAAGCCATTCCTTATGCCTGTAGAGGACGTATTCTCTATCACAGGACGTGGAACAGTTGCTACTGGTAGAGTAGAGCGTGGTGTTCTTCACGTAAATGATGAAGTAGAAATCGTTGGTATTCACGAGGAAACAAGAAAAACTGTTGTAACAGGTGTTGAGATGTTCCGTAAGCTTCTTGACGAGGCTCAGGCTGGAGATAACATCGGTGCACTTCTTCGTGGTGTTCAGAGAACAGAGATCGAAAGAGGACAGGTTCTTGTTAAACCAGGTTCTGTAAACTGCCACAAGAAATTTACAGCACAGGTTTACGTATTAACAAAAGACGAAGGTGGACGTCATACTCCATTCTTCAACAACTACCGTCCACAGTTCTACTTCAGAACAACAGACGTAACAGGTGTATGTAACCTTCCAGAAGGTGTTGAAATGTGTATGCCTGGTGACCACATCGAGATGACAGCTGAACTGATTCACCCAGTAGCTATGGAAGAGGGACTTCGTTTCGCTATCCGTGAAGGTGGACGTACAGTAGGATCTGGTGTTGTTAAAGACATCATCGAGTAATTCGAATATCATAATGTATGTTTTAAAGAGGCTTCTGTTTACAGAAGCCCCTTTTTAGATGGTTCTACTATGAATGTGTGTAGGGTGTGATTTTAAGCCCGCATTTCCTGTATTATCAGGGATATATAAATGAATAAGGGAGAGGGCTTTATTAACCCTCTCCCTTATTCATTAAATCATCATCAAGTGCTGGATTGCTCCCTGGTATCCAGGCTGTTCTTTTAAGATTTCGTGTAATTCATTCTCTGCTTTTTCATATTCTTTTAATCCGATATAAGCCAATCCCATTAAGTAATGACAGTACGTGTCGTTTCGATCCTGAATATTACTTGGGAAGACTTCGATTTCCGGAAGTGATACAGCGAAGTAATCATATCCGACTTTATCAAACAGGTGCTTTTGTCCGAAGGAAAGAAGCTGGTGATAGCATTTTCTTGCTGCATTTGTATTGCCCAGTTTTTCATTCGCAAAGCCCTGATACAAAATAGTGTCAGATGGCTGATCATTGTAATATAAGACGCTTCCTGGCTCATCCAATCCGACAGATGCTGCAAGATAATGAGCGGTAGCAGCTTCTTTGTTGCCGGTTTCTTCGTAGGCAATTCCCAGATAGTAATCAGCAATGTTGTCCTGAACATTTGGCAATTTTCCTTCGCCAAGATTTTGCGGATATGTTTTTGTCTTTTCTAATAGGCTGATTGCTTCCTCGTAATGCTTTCTGTTCAGTAGAAGAACTGCTTTCTGAGTCAGTGCATATCGGTATTGTGCGCTGACTTTTCCTTCTCCGCCTTCCCAAGGATGGAACTGGTGGGTAGTCAGGCAGTCCAGTGCTTTGTCATACTGACCGGTGTTGTTAAGAAGAGTAATATACTCAAGATACAATGCATCCCGGTAAGTAACCAGATCAATGTGTGCTTCTAAAAGCTTCAAGCGGTCTTCATTGGAATAACCTGCCTTTGCACAAAGCTGGTCGTATTCCAGAAGAAAACGAGAATAGTCAGGGTCAAGCTCAACAGCACGTTTCATGGCAGGAAGTGCTTTACTAATGTCATGCTCTTTATTGTAGTAAGCAATCGCAAGGTTACGGTAGCTCGTTGCGAAAGATGGTTCTTCCTCCGTGGAGGTAAGCCAGTGCTGGATTGCCTTTTCGTTTTGCTTTTTATCATAGAGGAGACATCCCAGGTAGTAGTGAGCACGTGGCGCTTTTTCTAATACGCGGATTGCGCTTTCCAGAATCAGTACTTCTTCTGTTCGATTCGGGAAGCAGCAGGAATAATCGGAAGCTTCGCCAAGCTTGTGCGCTTCTTTTGCATTTTCAAGCTCACCCATTAATTCATAAATATAACCCTTGTAATAGCCAATCATAGGAGATGATGTATTGCAGGAGCTGAGAATATACAAAGCATCCTTGTAGAAGCCGGCTTTTGCGTAGTCGAGAGCCAGTTCTAAATAATTGTGAGCAGGTTCTCTCATGGATCGTTTCCAGTTATCGAACTCAGAACAAGATACTGCCTTTTCATAACGGATACCCATATCCAGAGGATCAATATGCCCGCTCTCATCAAGGAAATCACTACAATCTTGTCCCAGTGTACGGAGAATGGCAGCTTTTAAGGTTCTTGCCTTCATATTGTGCCAGTTGCGGATCATAGATTCATCAATAAATTTTAACGCATCTTTGTAATTGCCGCGTCTGCAGGAGAGTGCGGATAACCAATAGAAACCACTGCTCTGAGTCTCATAGCTCCATGTCGCTTTATAGAAAGCGTCGTACGCTTCGTCAAGCTTTCCTGCCATTACAAGTGCAAGACCAAGGTTGAAATAACATTCTCCATGATATGGATTTGGGTTTTTCCAGGTTTGCTTTTCGATCGCTTTCTTGAATAATTTGACAGCTTCTTCAAAATTACCACGACGATATTGTAATAATCCGTAGCCGTTGTTCAGACGGATATCAGAAGGATCTCTTCTAAGTCCTTCTAAATAATAATCGTCAGGAGAGAATGTTGCATGTCGGTACTGTTCTAAGTGTAATGCACCAAGATATAATTCCTCGGTTGATTTTAATTCGGATGGCGGAAGCAGAGGATCTGCCGGATCGGGTGTCGCTTCTAATTCCTGCTCAACCGCGGTGTAAGATACGAGTGTGTTTCCGTGAACATCGGTAATTGTTAATGTACAACCGGTCAGGCTGTCGAGCTCTGTTGTGAAAGCTGCGTCATAGATTTCAGTAGGAGAGAGATCTGCCTGGTCTGCAAATATGGTTTCGCCGTTTTCACATACCTTGATCTGACACTGTGGAAATACGCCGGAAGCATATGCTTTGATAATGCAGTTGTGACCTTCAAGCTCTAAGTTGACAGAAGCGTCTTTTGTTGCATTTTTTACTCGTCCTACATGCTTGTAAGGCATGAAATATTGTGTAAATGTTTTTTCTTCATAAGGCTTCAGCCAAGTGAAGTCCGGTTGATTATCTGCGTATACACCGGTCATTAATTCGATATATGGACCATCTTCATCCGTAAGATTGCGATCCCATGCCTGACCGAAATCGCTGTTTCCCCACGTCCACTGCTTTTTGCCGGGTGAGATGTGGTGGTCTGCCACATGAAGAAGACCTGCATCAAGCTTTTCATCATAGTTACCGATGAAATCATAATCGGAGTGAGCAGCCATGTAAGAGGTAGGTACTTTGATATTTCGATAGCAGGAAATGTCGACACCTGCAGAATAATCGTATTTGTAATACTCGCCGGTTGCGATCGGGAAAGTAGAGACTGCTCGTTTTCCGTGATCCATGACTGCGTGTACATCCGGTGGAAATACGGAATAGGTATTTTCGTTAACCGGAACAGCAGGATTTGCCCACCAGAGAAATGTCTGAGGAGTATCCGTGCGATTGTAAAGCTGTCCTTTGATCTCGATGTAAGATTTATCCGGATAAAGTGTAAAGGATGCCATGCCTTTCGTTCCGTACATTTTGTCGATCTCACTTACATATACGGTGGATGAACCATCTTCATGCTCCTCAAAATAAAAGTCAACCGGAGAATAGGTGGATGGACGATGATGCTGCGGCCAGTTGAATTCAATTCCGCCGGAGATCCACGGACCGGTTAGACCTACAAGTGCAGGTTTGATCACATGATTGTAGTAGACGAAGTCATAGTTATTTGTTTTGTCCAAGGCTCTCTGAATACGTCCGCCTAATTCAGGGAGGATCATAACAAGGAGATAATCGTTCTCCATATAAATTGCGTGATATTCGACATCTTCTTTTTCGTCAAAGATTTTTTCGGTTACCGGCATTGGATAAACTTTTCCGGTGCTTCCCTGATAAGCACGGTTTTCAAGGAAAAGAGGACTTTTCTCAGGTGCAGCAGGTTTGTATGTAGGAAGAACAATCTGTTCTTCCCAGACGTGTACTTTGTTGTTTCCCATAATAAAAAAACTCCTTTCTTATTTTATGTAATTGTCTGAGAATACTTCATGGACAATTACTTTGTTCTTACTTTGTTATCTGTAGTAAGAATAGCATAAGAATGAAGGGGATAAAATGGCATATAACATATAAAGATGGACAATATTCTTCTGTAGTGATATATTGTTTCAAAAGGAGGGAATGAAGATATGACAGATATGACTGGGAAATCAGATGGATTTCGAGATGAAAAATATATGATCATTCCAACGGAGTCTTTTGAGGAATATATGGAGCACCCTTTGATTCGGGCAGCATACCTTACAGATGTCGGCTTTTTCCCAAAAGCCAGGGAACATTATCGAGAGAGAGAAGAAGGGGCGGATCAGTATATTTTGATTTACTGTACAGAGGGAAAAGGAATCATAGAAGTAGAAGATCAAATATACACATTAGGGAAATCAGATGCGTTCTGCATTCCGAGAAATGTACGGCATAAATATTATGCTGACGAGAAAGATCCATGGAGTATTTTGTGGGTTCATTTTAAGGGAGAAAATACGAATTATTTTCCACTGGAAGAACGAAAAATCGTCCATATTAATTCCAGACACAGTGATAATCGGATGATGGTTCTGTTTAATTTATTGTTCAGAGTGTTGGAACGAAATTATACGATCGGAAATTTTATTTATATATCTCAAGTATTGTCCTTAATTCTTTCGGAAATCTATTTTCGTGAAAAGGTGGATGAAAGCAGTGTTCAGGATCGTCACGTTACAATGGTGATCCGTTATATGTATCAGCATTTACATGAAAATCTTACACTGGAAGAGATCTCGGAAGAAGTGCAATTGTCAAAAAGCTATCTGAATGCAGTCTTTAAAGCTCAGACCGGAAAATCTCCGGTAGAGTTTTTTATCCATTTGAAAATGCAGGAGGCATGTAAGCTTTTAAAGTCTACCGATTACTATATTTATGAGGTGAGCTCTGAACTTGGGTATGCGGATCAGTATTATTTTTCTCGAATCTTTAAAAAAGTAGTAGGGGTGTCTCCGAAAGACTATAAGAATGGAGACTATTTTTATAGTGGATAGTCATAGACAGAATGACAGTAATATTGTCCATCAAAGGATAACATATGGAATTTCATAGATGCAAGAGAAGTGTTATACTTTGAACATAGAATACAGGAAACGAAAAGAGAAATATTAGATAATATAAAGGGGGATTTTGTAATGTCAGAAGTAAAATTACCAGAAAAAATGCTCGGAATGAAGCTTCCGGGAGGTGCAAAGGTTGAGGCTGTAGAAGTGGACGTTCCGAAGCCGGGACCGGGGCAGGTGCTTTTGAAGATGAAAGCCGCCAGCTTATGCGGAAGTGATCTGAAGTATATTTATTATGAACATACGGATAAGACAGGTGGCGCCAGATATGATGATGTGATCGCAGGTCATGAGCCAAGCGGACAGGTTGTCGCTGTAGGTGAAGATGTCAGTGACTTTAAAGTCGGAGACAGAGTGGTTGTATATCATATTCAGGGCTGTGGCTACTGTGATGAGTGCCGGAAAGGATTTTTTATCAACTGTCAGAATCCGGAACGACGTGCGTATGGCTGGCAGAGAGATGGCGCATTGGGAGAGTACATGGTAGCGGATGAAAGTACATGTATTCATCTTCCGGATTTTCTTACTTATGAAGACGGGGCAATGATCGCGTGCGGATTCGGAACTGCATATCAGGGACTTTTAAGAGCGCATGTTTCCGGAAATGATACCGTACTTGTTATGGGACTTGGACCGGTCGGTCAGGCTGCAATTATTCTGGCAAAAGCGCTTGGAGCAAAGACCATTGGGGTGGATATTGCAGAAGAACGTATGGAAATGGCAAGAAAAGTTGGCGCCGATGAAGTACTAAAAGGTGATGATGACGTTGTAGAGAAGATTATGGGTCTGACAAATGGCAAAGGTGTAGAGGTTGCCGTAGATTGCTCCGGAAGCAGTATTGGACGTGTCAGATGTCTGGAAGCTGCAAGAATGTGGGCGAATGTTGTATATTTAGGTGAGCAGGGAACGGTTACGTTTGAACCAAGTCCGCTTCTTCTTCACAAAAATATTACTCTGCATGGCTCATGGGTTACTTCGGTTAGTAATATGGAAAAACTTGTGGAGCTCTTAGACCGCAAGAAAATTCATCCAAGCCAGATTATTACACATCGTTTTCCACTGCGCGAGACAGACAAAGCATTTGAGATCTTTGCGACAGGAAAGACCGGAAAGGTATGCGTTTGTCACGAAATGGAATAAGAGAGAAGGAAGGTTCCAGGATGAAAAAAGTAGAAAAGCTCAGAAAATGGATGGCTGTAAACGACTATGACGGAATTATTCTCGGCAGGAGAGATAACTATACGTGGATCAGTGACGGAGCGAAGAATCATGTGACATCAAATACAGAAACTGGGGTTGCGTATTATGTCATTGAACCGGATCACATATGGTTGTTTGCCGACAGCAGCGATCTTCCCAGAATGTCAAAGGAGCAGAATCCGCTCGGCGCAGAGCCGGTTCTGGTTCCGTGGTATATGTCTATGGAAGAGAGGCTTAAAGGGACGGCTCAGGGAAAAAAATATGTATCGGATACGGGAATCGCAGGGACTGTAAATGTGCAGGAGGAGCTTGTAGATCTCAGGATGCAGTTGTCGGAAGAAGAGGTAGATAGATATCGGGAAGTCGGTGCAGCGTGTGCTCAGATCGTTGAGAAGATCTGTAAGGAGGCAAGACCGGGACAAACAGAAGAAGAAATTGAGGATCGTGTGAAATGCAGCTGCATAGAGCAGGGGATCAGCCCGGACTGTGTGCTGGTAGGTGCAGATGAACGTATGTTAGATTTTCGTCATCCGATGCCGACGAACAAAGAAATTAAAAAAAGTCTGATGGTCGTGCTGGGTGGAGAGAAATATGGCTTGTATATCAGTATGACGCGAATCGTGTATTTTGATGAGATTCCGGAAGAAATATACGAACGGTATCAAAAAACGCAGTATGTCTTTGCCTGTATGCAGCAGATGATGCATGAAGGTATGGAATATTCAGAGTATTTTGCGAATGTTCAGAAGCTCTATGATGATGCAGGATATGAGGGAGAATGGAAAATGCATCACCAGGGCGGTCCGACAGGATATGGCTGCAGAGAATTTGTTGTTATTCCCGGGCTTGATAAAAAAATACATACGGGACAGGCATATGCATGGAACCCAACAATTCAGGGAACAAAATGTGAAGAAACAACTTATTTAACGGACGAAAAAGTAGAAATCTTTACACGGACAAAAGATTGGCCGTGTACGATCGTTCGGACTCCTTACGGGGAAATTAGTGTGGCTGATATTTTTTTGAAACAAAGAAAAACCCAAAAAGCATAGGATTAAATAGTCATAATCAACTAAAAACCACGCATTGATAAAAAATAGACATTTAAATGTATAATTTTCTATGATAAATTGTGGAAAATCCATAAAAAATGTTGCATTCAAAAATGAACAGTGCTATAATGAGCGTAGTTAATAAAATACTTAATTAAAGACATTACTTAAGTTGGAACGTGACAATATGAGAAGAAGTACAAATAATTCAGAAGTAAAAAAAATAAATAGAAACAGGGTCTTTCGATATATTAATGAACAGAAAGAGACCTGTATGACAGAGATTGCAGCGGCATTGGATATGAGTGGACCGACAGTACTTTCTCTGGTGAATGAGTTGAGAGATTCAGGGATGATCGAAGAGGTCGGAGAGTATAAATCTACCGGAGGAAGAAAAGCGAAAGCAATTGCCTCAGTAAAAGGAATTCGTTATGCGCTTGGACTGGATATCACTAAAAATCATATTGTTATCGCATATACGGACCTGACACAGCAGGTTTTGAACTATGAACGTATGTATAAACCGTTTGAAAATACAGCGGAATATTTTCGTGCAGTGTCAGAAGAGATTCAAGAATTTGTTCGCCAGAATAAAATTCCAGATGAACGTATTGTTGGGCTGGGGATTTCGGCACCGGTAATTATCGACCGGGATCGTGAAATGATTTCCAATTCCCACGCGCTTGGCATTCATAATGTACCTTGTGAAAACTGGACAACTTATATGCCTTATCCAAGTGCGCTGTTAAATGATGCTAATGCAGCAGTATTGACAGAGTGGATTGGAAAAGAGACATGTGAAAGTATGGTATATCTGTCTTTGAGCAATACCGTGGGCGGTTCGGTTGTGTATCAGTCGGATCGTGGAAATGTATATAGCCGGGACGGATATCTGAAGGATATCAGCAGCATGCATCTGGGCAATAATTGGAGAAGCGGAGAGTTTGGTCATATGGTGATCCATCCGGAGGGCCGCAAATGCTATTGTGGAAAAAAAGGATGTGTGGATGCCTACTGTTCAGCACTTCGGTTAGCAGATATGGAAGATGGTATACTGGAAAAATTCTTTGTTCATTTGAAGGAAGGAAGCGAAGAACATAAAAAAGTATGGGAAGAGTATATGGAGAATCTGGCTCTTACCGTAGATAACCTTCGAATGATCTTCGATATGGATGTAGTGCTGGGCGGTTATGTAGGATGCTATATGGAGCCCCATATTCCGGAACTGCAAAAGAGGCTTTCAGAATTGGATATTTTCGAAAGACGCGGTAATTATGTGAGAGCGTGTGGATGCCGCAGTGAAGCTTCCGCATTTGGAAGTGCAATTTATCAAATGGAGAAGTACATTGAATCAATATAAATGTTCTCTGTAGGTTTTGAAAAAAACTTGTGCAAAATGTATAAAAAACAATTTAATATTTTGTTTGTTATTACATCTTGCATAAAAATGGTACAAGGAATATAATTACAACAACATTTATAAAACACCTTTACAAAACTAAGGCAGGGACGATTGCTAACGGGTAATGCTAGCAACCATATTCAGAAGGAGGAAGACGAAGATGGGAATTATTGAAAAAATGAGACTGGACGGAAAGGCAATCTATGTAACAGGAGCTGCAAGCGGAATCGGAAAAGCAGCAGCTACAGCATTCGCAGAGGCAGGAGCAGATGTAGCGATTGTTGATATCAACATAGAAGGCGCTGAAAAGGTTGCAAAAGAAATCGCAGAAGCTACAGGATCTAAAACGATTGCAATCCAGTGTGATGTAACGAAGCAGGATCAGGTAGAAGCAATGGTTGCGAAGGTTGTTGATACATATGGAAAGTTAGATGCATGTTACAATAACGCAGGAATTGCATTGAATGTTGAAGCTGAGAATATGACATATGAGCAGTGGAGCAAAGTTATTGATATTAACTTAAACGGTGTATTCCTCTGTGCGACGGCAGCAGGAAGACAGATGCTGAAACAGGGTTATGGTTCTATTATCAATACAGCATCTATGTCAGGACACATTGTAAATGTTCCTCAGCCACAGTGTGCATACAATGCTTCTAAAGCAGGAGTTATCATGCTGACAAAATCACTGGCAATTGAGTGGGCGAAAAAAGGTGTACGTGTAAACTGCATCAGCCCAGGATATATCGGAACAGACTTGATCATGAACGCTGAGCATTTGAAACCGCTGATTGAGCAGTGGAATGCTATGGCTCCAATGGGAAGACTTGGAAAACCGGAAGAGCTTCAGGCAGTTTTAGTATACCTGGCAGGAGACGCAAGTACATTTACAACAGGTTCTGATATCGTGGTGGATGGAGCATTTACTTGTTTCTAAGAAACCATGTAATGAAGATAGCTAAAGCGAAAGCTATAAAATAATCAAATTCATAAGGAGGAAAGATTATGAAGAAAAAAGTTTTAGCAGCCATTCTGTGCGTGGCTATGGTAGCATCCATGATGATCGGATGTACCACAAAATCACCTACATCTGGTGGAGATGACAAGAAAGATGATGGAAAAGGTGGTAAAAAGATCGGTATCACAATCCAGAACTATGAGAATGCTTACTGGGCTGGTGTTATGAGTAAGCTGGAACAGATTCTGAAAGACGAAGGATATGATGCAACAATCGTTGGATGTGAAGAAAACTCTGCAAAACAGATCGAGCAGATCGAGAACTTCATCACTTCCGGATGTGATCTTATCATGGTTCACCCAAATGACGCTGACGCTGTAGAAGAAGTTTGCGGACGTGCATTAGATGAAGGTATCAAAGTAATGTGCTGGGATAACCCGATGGAAAACACAACAGCTAACTGGGTTCTTGATAATACAGAACTTGGAAAAGAAATCGGAAAAACAGCAGCAGCATTTATCAACGAGCACTACACAGCTGACAACAAAGCTCAGGTATGTGTAATTGGTAAACCAGATACACAGGTTCTCTTAGAGAGACAGAATGGTATCGAAGCTGGTCTTAAAGAAAACTGTAAAGATAACTACGAAATCGTAGCTACAATTGACGGTGTTGTTAATAACGAAGTTCAGTCTAAAGCTGAAACAGTTCTTCAGGCTAACCCAGATTGTAAAGTATGGGTAGGTGTTGGCGCAGGCGCTATGATCGGTTCTAACACAGCTCTTCTTGCTAAATACGGCGGAGCTGGCAAGATTCCTGAGGATTGTGGAGTTATCACAACAGACGTTACATCAGATCAGTTAAACTCTCTGGAAGCTGGCGATGAGGCAGTAAGAGCTATCGTTGGATTCGAAGGATCTAACACAGATACAGCACAGGCTTGTTTTGAAATGTTCAAGAGAATTTTAGATGGAGAAGACTTCTCTGCAGATAAAAACGTATACAGACCTACAATGGAAATCAACGATGAAAATATCGCTGAGATTCAGAAGGGAATGTAATATAGTATAGTTTAAACTAGGAAATAGCACAGATGAGATGGAGGCGGCATGCGCCGCCTCCAAATAATATAATCACGGGGGACGAATATGAGCGAAGAATATGTATTACAATTACAGCATATAAGAAAAGAATACCCGGGTGTTGTTGCGCTGTCAGATGTTACTCTGGAATTGAAAAAAGGTGAGATTCTCGCTCTTATCGGAGAGAATGGTGCCGGAAAATCAACATTGATCAAATGCTGTTCAGGAGCAGTTATACCTACTTCTGGAGAGATCATAGTCAATGGGAAAACATTTAAGAGTATGACGCCTCAGCTTGCGGCGGAGAATGGAATCGCAATTATTTATCAGGAATTCAACAATGTAAAGGAATTATCTGCTGCAGAGAACTTGTTTTTGGGTAGACCAATTAGAAAAGGAATTGTTGTAGATAAGAAAGCAATGGAAGAAGAGGCTGCAAAAGCCTTCGAACGTTTACATATTAAAATCAATCCAAAATCTCTTATGAAAGACCTGACTGTTGGATACCAACAGATGGTTGAGATTGCAAAAGCGATCCAGCAGGATGCAAAAATCCTGATCATGGACGAACCTTCTGCACCTTTAACAAGCGCAGAAGTAGAAAGTATGTTTGAAGTGGTAGAACTCCTTAGAAAACAGGGAGTATCTATTATATATATCTCTCACAGACTGGAAGAGATCTATCGTTTGTCAGATCGAATTCTTGTTCTGCGAGATGGTGAATATGTCAAGACGTTGATTACAAAGGACAGCCATGTGCAGGAGTTGATTCAGCTGATGGTTGGACGTGAATTGACAGAAAGTTATCCACCGAGAAAAGACTGTATTGACAAAAACGACGTTGTGCTGGAACTGAAGAATCTGACAGGCAATGGCGATAAGAATATTAGTTTAAAGCTTCACAGAGGAGAGATCCTTGGTCTTGGCGGACTGGTAGGAGCAGGACGTACAGAGCTTGCAGAGATGATCTTTGGAGCAGTACACAAGGAATCCGGACAGATGTTCTTTAAAGGAAAAGAAGTAAATCCGAAGAGTCCTAGAGAAGCAATTGATCTTGGAATTGCGCTTGTTCCGGAAGACCGGAAACGTCATGGAGCAATGCTTGGCATATCTATTAAAAATAATATCAATATGCCGATTTATAAAAAGAATTCAACACTCAGTGTGATCAATAAGAAGAAAGAGTGGAGTATTGCTGAGAAATACGAAAAGAATATGGCAATTAAAACTCCATCACTGAACCAGCTTGTTAAGAATCTAAGTGGTGGTAACCAGCAGAAAGTAATCCTTGGAAGATGGCTTGCAGCGGATTCGGAAGTGATTATCTTTGACGAACCTACACGTGGTATTGATGTGGGCGCCAAATATGAGATCTATAAATTAATGAATGACCTGGTTGAGAACCAGGGCAAGGCAATCCTGATGATTTCTTCTGAAATGGAAGAATTGATGGGTATGTCTGATAGAATTATTGTACTGTCTGAAGGAAATATGACCGGCGAACTCAACAAGGATGAGTTTAGTCAGGAAACGATTATGGCGCATGCATCCGCGGCCAGTGTTGAGGAGGGCTAATAATGAAAGAGAACAAAATTACAAATCAATTAAAAGACAAAGCGATCTGGCTTGTACTTGTAATACTGGTAATTGCATTTACGATCGCAAACGAGAGATTTATCAATCCAAACAATATCCTTACATTGTTACGTCAGGTTTCTATGTATGGTATCGCATCTATCGGTATGACATTTGTTATCTTACTTGGTGACATTGACCTGTCTACAGGTACTGTGATTTCTTTTGTAAACATTCTGTGTGCGCATATGATGGTTAACATGGGAATGAATCCTGTGATCGCAGTCCTTATTTCACTGGTTGCATCTACTTTGATCGGTGTGTTAAATGGTTTCATGGTATCTACAGTGGGAATTCCTGCAATCATCGCAACTTATGCAACTCAGACTGCATTTATGGGTCTTGCACTTATTATGTGTGGTGGTATGCCAATCAGCGGGTTCTCAAAAGGTTTTGCCATGATTGGTCAGGGTTATGTTGGTGTTGTTCCAATCCCGGTTATTATTATGGCGATCTGTTTTGCGATAGGATCTTTCATTCTTAACAAAACATATTTTGGACGTTACTTCTACGCAGTAGGTGGTAATGTGGAAGCCGCAAGACTTTCTGGTATTCTTGTTAACAGAATTAAATACTTAGTATTTGCAATATCTGGATTCTTTGCAGGACTTGCAGGTATCGTAATGTTGTCTCGTACAAACTCTGGTAATACATCTTCAGGTGCTGATGGATTTGAGTTTGAAGTTATTACTTGTGTAGTTCTCGGTGGAGTATCTATCACAGGTGGTTATGGTAAGATGTCAGGTGTTGTAGCAGGTACATTTATTATCGGTGCTCTGAAAAATGGTATGGTGCTTATGGATGTTAACTCCTATGCACAGAAGATCGTTATGGGTATCGTATTGGCTCTGGCTGTTGGCTTCGATTGCTTCCAGAAGAGAAAAAGAGATAAAGCTTAAGAATTTAAGTATAAGAATTATGATAACAAATCCCAGCAGATATTCCTATTTGCTGGGATTTTGTACATACTAAAGAGAAATTTTGTGTGTCAAGGAGGAAAGTGCAATGAAGAAAATCCAGGCATTACCGCTGAGTAGAGAAGCATTCGCGCCATTTGGAGAATATTATGATATGCTTCATCCAGATGGATACGCATTAGAAGGGGAAATTCATAAATTTTATCCGGACCGGCTCAGTGAATCATCGGTTACTCGAGTAGGATATTCCCCGATTGAAGTCAGGAAAGAAGATCGTATGATTATAAAGGCAGTGGAATATCACACGACAACATCTGAGTTGATACTGCCGCTGAATGATGATATGATAATACATGTAGGACCTGCATCGGGCGGGCAGACGGTAACAGAATTTACGAAAGCATTTGTTGTTCCGCAAGGTACATTAGTGAAGATTAATACAGCAATCTGGCATTTGGCGCCGCTTCCGGTAAATGAGGAAATACTTCATGCCATGATCATTCTTCCGGAGTGTACGTACGCCAATGATTGTACAGTGGTACAACTAAGTGATGCGGAGCAGTTTGAAATAGAGAGGTAAGAAACTCTCCGGAGGAAAAGAGAGCGTATGGAAAGAGAAAAATTAAGTGCCAATGAAATTAAAATTCAAAACAGACAGCGGATTTATCAATTTATCCGTGAGAACTATCAAGTGTCCAAACAGGATGTGGTAGTGGGATTACAGCTTAGTCTCCCGACAGTTACCCAGAATTTGGAGTATTTAAGAAATCTTGGCTTGATTGATACATCAAAGAAAATTCGGAATACAGGTGGGCGTAATGCGATGGCATATACGTATGTTGCCGATGCGAGGATGGCGATCGGTGTGTATTTGTCTGCAAATCATATGGGTGTAGTGGCGTTAAATCTGTCTGGAGAAGTAGTTTGTCATTTGAGAGAAAGCGTGGCATTTGATTTAGATGACGATGCTTATTTGCAAAAGATAGGAAGATCGGTAGAGGAGATTAAACAGAAGGCGGCAATTTCTGACGATCAGCTTCTGGGTGTAGGAATAGCGGTTCCGGGCTTGATTTCCAATGACGGTGAATCGGTAACTTATGGGCTGACGCTTGGTTTTACAGGAAAAACAAGGTCGCAGATTGCAAAATATATTCCATATCCAACCAGAATCGTACATGATTCCTATGCTGCGGGCTATATGGAAACATGGATAGACGGTCAGGTGAAGAATGCATTTTATATTAGCTTGAGCAATAGTATTGGCGGCGCGATGATCATTGACAATGCCATTTATGAGGGAGACAGTCTCAAGGGCGGTGAGATCGGACATATGACGGTTGTGCCGGAGGGCGGAGAATTGTGTTATTGTGGGAAAAGAGGATGCTTTGACACGTTGTGCCGTGCAAGTAATCTGGACTGTTATACAAATGGAAATTTGGAAGAATTTTTCCGGCTTCTTGAAAACGGAGATAAAGGGGCAGCAGAGCTTTGGGAGAAATATCTGGATGATCTGTCTTTGTCGATACATAATATCCGAATTTTATTTGATGGAACCGTGATCTTAGGCGGATATGTAGGAGCATATATCGGTGATTACATGGAAGAGTTGAACCGAAGGGTGGACGATAGGAATCCATTTGGAGATAAAGCAGAAAACTATCTTCGTGCATGTCGCTATAAAGTGGAGGCAACAGCGGCGGGAGCAGCCATCTTTTTTGTGGATCACTTCTTGGAGAATGTTTAATATGATTATTTTGCGGAAGAGACATTGTGCAATATAACTAAAAAGATCGCAGATAATTCTTTGAATATGCAAATTGACAAAAGATTATCTACGGTTTATTATATAAATAACTTTTATAAAACAGCTTTATATAAGAGAAAAGGAGGAATAAAATGAACTATTTATTGGGTACGGATATCGGAACATCAGGAACAAAGACCATTCTGATGGATACGACAGGAAAATTAATCGCACAAGATCTGCAGGAGTATGACGTTTTGACTCCAAAGCCGTTGTGGGCAGAGCAGTGGCCGGATGTGTGGTATGAGGCAACCAAAGATTCTATCCGTAATACAGTTGCGAAAGCAGCAGAGGCTGGAGTAAAAGCGGATGAGATTAAAGGAATTGCAATCAGTGGATTGTATGGAGGTTCAGGAATTCCGTTAGATGAAAATATGAAACCAATTCGTCCTTGTATGATCTGGATGGACAGAAGAGCGGATGAAGAGACGAAGTGGGTACTGGATCATATTGGAGAAGAAAAGCTGTTAGAGATTACACATAATGGTGCGGATCCATACTACGGATACACGAAGATTTTGTGGATGAAGAACCATGAACCTGAGAATTGGGCAAAAACAAAACTGTTTCTTCCTCCAAATGACTATGTGATTTATCATTTGACAGGAGAAATTGCAATTGATTATTCTTCAGCCGGAAATATTGGCGGAATTTTCGATATGAATCAGCGGACATGGTCAGAAGAATTGATGGATGCGATGGGAATCCCAATGTCTATGATGCCTCAGAGAATTGTAGAGTCTACAGATATTGTTGGCGGCATGACGAAAGAAGCGGCAGAAGATCTTGGCCTGTGGGAAGGACTTCCGGTTATTGCAAGTGGTATCGACTGTGGCGCAGCGAATATCGGTCTTGGTGTATTTGAATCGGGTGTATATGCAGCTGCTATCGGAACCTCTATGTGTGGTGCGTTGATCTCTGACAAGCCGGTAGAAGGAAAAGGTCTGATTGTATGGCCATATTTATATGATGCAAAAAATCTTTCATACTATTTCGCCGGAGGCAATACTGCCGGTGCGATTGTAAAATGGTTCAGAAATACATTGTGTCAGTGGGAAATTGAAAACCAGAAGAATGGCGGACCGAATCTCTATGATGTTTTGAATGGACAGGCAGAACAGATTCCGGCAGGAAGTGAAGGACTGGTAGTACTTCCTTACTTTATGGGAGAGAGAAGTCCGATCTGGGATTCTGATGCAAAAGGAACGATTGTAGGATTATCATTAGCGCATACAAAAGGTCATATTTATCGTGCATTTTTAGAAGCAGTTGCCTACTGCCTGCGTGATGCGATGGAGGCAACGGGAAGCGATCTCGGAGATCACATTTTGATTGCAGGAGGCGTTACCAAGTCAAAAGTATGGCGTCAGATTTTCGCAGATGTAACGGGTTACCCGGTTGTATGCCCGATTTATGATGTGGAAGCTAACATGGGAGATGTTATGTTGGCAGGAATCGGTACAGGTCTTCTTACTTATGAGGAAGTAAAGAAATGGCAGGTTCTGGATGACAAGATTATGCCGAACAAAGAAGCACATGAGAAGTATAATGAATACTTCAAGCTCTACAAGAGCATTTATCAGCATTTGAAAGAAGATATGAAACAGCTGACGAAAATTCGTTAGCCATAGATGGAAATGAAAAGAGCTGTCGAGTGATCGACAGCTTGAAACAGGGACAGGGAGCACTCGTATGAGTTGTATCTGTCCCTGTTTTTTGAATAAAGATATCTGCTTTGGAATGAGTATTATTGATTCTTGCGTGGAATTATTTGGCTTTTCAGTAAAAGAAGGAACATGAAAATGAAAAGAAATAATAATCCCGGAAGAAGAATGCCGAATTTCAGTCCGAAATATGTATTTATGATTCCCATGAACCAGGGTCCGAACATTCCCCCAAGACCACCAAAGGCAAAGTAAAGTCCCTGCACTTTTCCGGCATTTCCGCACGGGAGAGAGGAGAGCATTGCAGTGACGGTAGGGAATACGATCGAATAAAACAGTCCGGAGCAGGCAAGGATCATAGACAGTGGCCCCGGACTTATGAGACCGGCAAAAATACAAATGGAAACACCCAAAGACGCAAATACTGTGCTGGTGAAACGGCCGATACGGTCAATAAACAAGCTGCCGGCAAATCGTCCGAATGTCATCGTAATATAGAAAAAGGACAGTAATTGTGCGCTTTTTATGGAAGCATAATTGTGTTCGGTGATATAAAACTCAACCAGCCATGTGGTAAGTCCCATTTCGGCTGCCATGTACATAAAATTAATGAGGTACATAAGTACAAAGTCTTTTCGAAAGAATTGGATAGAACCCTTCGGATAATCTGAGACAGGGGGGCCTGAATGAGAGTTACCCTCGTCGGTATTCTGACGTCCGGGAGCCCGTAAGGATATAAAGTAAAGTGCGATCGGTATCAGCAATATCAGCCCTGTATAATATACAAATCTCCAGGAGTGCCCTGCATGGAGCAGGCGGCCTGCGAGGAATGGAGAGAGAATGGCACCGATTCCGGACATGGCAGACAGCATATTTAAATAACGCCCCTTTTTTTCCGGATAATATGTGGTGATAATATTGCTTCCGCACAATTCCAGAGTTCCCAGTCCGAAACCGATAAAGAGGATAAACAGAAATAGAAAGGGCAAAGTAGAGACGGAAGCATAGCCGGCTGTCCCTAGGATCATGCTTGCGGCACAGAGGATCAGTGTTGCGCGGTGTCCAAGCTGGTCAATGAAGATTCCGGTAATAAAAGTAGACAGAAAATATCCGCTGTATTGGCCTAAAATGATAGTTCCTCCAAGAGAATAATTGAGATTGAGATCTTTTAACAGCGTAGAAAGGGTGGAACCCTTCAGACTGTCAAAGAGTCCAAATAAAAAGAGACAAAAAAAACTCGCAAGAGTGAAAGCGGTTTTGCTATTCCATCTATGAATTGCTCTGCTTCGCATTATAATACCTCCGTGGTGAAATAAAGAAAATCTTGAGATAACTCTATTAATGTTATCATATCAGATTTTAGGAGTAAAAACAACGAAAAACAAGATATAAATAATTTGAATTATGTTGGGTTATGTGATAAAATGAAGAAAACAAACAAAAAACAATATTAAAAAGAGCTAAAAATCAACAAAACCCAAAAAGCAACAAAACAAAAATCAAAGGAGGATCATTATGAAGAGCGAGTTGGAAATCAAACAGGAGATGTGTGAGATCGGAAGACGTGTCTATAACAGAGGCATGGTCGCAGCAAATGATGGGAATTTTTCGGTGAAATTGAGTGAGGATGAGTATTTGTGTACTCCTACCGGAGTAAGCAAAGGATTTATGACGCCGGAATACATCTGTAAAGTGAACGCGAAAGGAGAAGTTCTTGAAGCTAACGAGGGATTTCGCCCATCCTCTGAGGTGAAGATGCATATGCGGATTTATCAGGAGCGTCCGGATGTAAATGCTGTTGTACATGCGCATCCGATGTATGCAACTACTTTCGCAATTGCAGGAGAAGCATTGATGGACCCGATCATGCCGGAAGCAGTAATCTTCCTTGGAGGCGTGCCGCTTGCAAAATACGGGACACCATCTACGATGGAAATCCCGGATTCTATTCAGGAATTTTTACAGGATTACGATGCAGTGCTTTTAGAAAATCATGGTGCTCTTACATATTCCGATACCTTACTGAATGCATATCATCGCATGGAATCTGTCGAGTTTTATGCACGTTTAATGTATCAGGCAAGAATGCTCGGAGGTCCGAAGATCATTCCGCCAAATAAAGTGGAAGAACTGAATGAAATTCGCAGAAGTATGAATCTTCCGGGAAGACACCCGGCTGTGAAATAGCATTTGATCTACAGGTGAGTCGGGAAAAAGGAGGAACAAACATGGGGAAATATTATCTTGCTGTGGATATAGGAGCGTCCAGTGGGCGTCATATTCTGGCAGAACTCCGGGACGGACAGATGATTTTGCAGGAGGTTCACCGATTTCAAAATGGAATGGAAGAGAAAAACGGAGCTCTTTGTTGGGATATAGAGCATTTGTTTTCTGAGATTAAGGCAGGAATGAAAAAGTGCGGAGAGATTGGAAAGATTCCGGTGTCCGTATCTGTAGATACGTGGGGAGTTGATTTTGTATTATTGGATGAAAAAGATCAGGTGATCGGAGATACTGTGGGATATCGGGATCGGCGGACGGAAGGGATGGATCACAAAGTAGAAGCTGTGATTCCGCAGGAAGAACTATATCGTCGTACAGGAATCCAGAAACAGTCCTATAATACAATCTACCAGCTGCAGGCGATCAAAGAAAAGCATCCGGAACAGTTGGAAAAAGCAGAAAACATGCTTATGCTGCCGGATTACTTCCACTTTTTACTGAGCGGTGAGAAAAAAATGGAATATACGATTGCGTCTACAAGTCAGATGCTTGATGCCAAAACCGGAGACTGGGACTGGGAGTTGATCGAAAAATTAGGATTTCCAAAGAAGATCTTCCGGTCTGTAGAGATGCCGGGAACATTAGAAGGGCATTTGAGAAAGGAAGTACAGGAAGAGGTCGGATATGATTGTGCGGTTGTACTTCCGGCATCTCACGATACAGGATCAGCAGTGCTTGCAGTTCCGGCTGAAGGAGACGATGTGGTTTATATAAGTTCCGGCACATGGTCTTTAATGGGCGTTGAACGAAAAGAGCCGGATTGTTCACTGGAAAGTATGAGAGCAGACTTTACAAATGAAGGCGGATATGAGCACAGATACCGTTACCTGAGAAATATCATGGGCTTATGGATGATACAGTCGGTGAAAAAAGAGTTCAAAGAAGAGTTGAGCTTTGCGCAAATCTGTGAACGGGCAGAACAAGAACAGATCGCTTCTATAGTAGATTGTAATGATGCATCATTTATGGCGCCGAAAAGTATGATACATGCCGTGCAGGATTTCTGTAAACGGACGAATCAGCAGGTGCCTGAAAGTGTTGGTGAGATTGCAGCTGTTATCTATAATAGCCTTGCCAGATGTTACGCAGACACACTGACGCATTTAGAAGAACTGACCGGAAAATATTATGATACGGTCTATGTAGTGGGCGGCGGATCGAATGCGGATTACCTGAATAAATTAACCGCAAAATTTACAGGAAGAAAAGTATCCGCAGGACCGGGCGAAGCTACTTCTATCGGAAATATTGCAGTTCAGATGCTTCGGGACGGTATGTTTGAAGACCTGGATACAGCAAGAGCCTGTATACGGAAATCTTTTGGTATAAGGATGTACGAATAAAATGCAAAATTTGGGACGGAGTTTAAAAAAGCTCCGTCCATTTTTTTTATAAAAATCCAAAAACCACACAAAAACAATAATTAAATGTTGATTTATCGTTGAATAAGTGGTAGTATTTCAATAGAAACAACATTCTTTGTGTGGAATATTGTTGAAACCTATGTGGACAGTCAGGAAAAGGAGGTGCCTGAATGCTTGCGATTGAGAGGCGTAATCGCATATTGGAGAAGCTTCAAAAGGATAAGCGGGTAGTGGTCAGCGAGTTGAGCCGTTTATATCAGGTGTCGGAAGAAACCATTCGTCGGGATTTGGAGAAACTGGAGAATGATGGATTGGTGATCAAAAGCTATGGGGGAGCAGTTTTAAACGAACATAGTATTTTTGATCTTCCGTTTAACATTCGTAAGAATCAGATGATTGTGGAAAAACAGAGGATCGCGTCTATGATTGCAGATATGGTCCGAGATGGAGAAGCAATTATGCTGGATGCGAGTTCTACAGCTGCGTATGTGGCAAGAGAGCTAAAAGGGAAAAAAGAAGGGCTTACGATCATTACGAATTCAGTGGAAATAATTCTTGAGCTATTTGATGTGCCGGAGTGGAATGTAATTTCGACCGGTGGGGTGTCGAGAGAAAAATCATTTGCGCTTGTGGGGCCGAATACGAATCGGATGATTAGCTCTTACCATGTGGACAAAGCGATCATTTCCTGCAAAGCAATGAATCTGGGTATCGGAATGATGGATTCAGATGAGCAGGATGCATGCAGTAAACGGTTAATGTTGAATGCGGCAAAGGAGCGTATATTGGTAGCAGACCATTCCAAATTTGACAAAATGGCATTTGCAAAAGTAGCAGAGTGGACGGAACTGACAAAGGCAGTGACAGACAAGGAGCCGTCCAGAGATTGGCTGAAGGAATTTGAACGTTTGCGGATTGATTGTGTTTATCCGGAAAAAATGTAACATATTAAATATAAGATAAATAGGAGGAAAAAAATATGGCATTAGTAACTTCAGAAAAAATGTTGGCAGACGCACAGAAAGGTAATTATGCAGTAGGCGCTTTTAACGTGGAAAACATGGAGATGGTAAAAGCGGTTCTTGCAGCAGCAGAAGAATTACACGCACCGGTTATGCTGCAGACAACCCCATCAACTGTAAAATATGGAACAATGGAAACTTTTGCGGCTATCGTTGCTGCGGAAGCAAAGAAAGTATCTGTTCCGGTATGTTTGCATCTGGATCATGGAAATAGTTTTGAACTGGCTGTTCAGGCAATGAAAGCAGGTTATACATCTGTTATGATCGACGGTTCCCATGAGGATTTAGAAGGTAATATTGCAATTACAAAGAAAGTTGCAGATGTGGCAAAGGCATTTGGTGTGCCGGTAGAAGCTGAACTTGGAAAAGTGGGCGGAAAAGAAGATGATCTGGAAGCAGAAGCGGATACAAATACAGATCCACAGGAAGCGAAAGAGTTTGTGGAGAGAACAGGGGTTACTTCTCTTGCGATCGCAATCGGAACAGCACATGGCTTCTATGCAGGAACACCGGTTTTAGATAAAGAGCGTGTGTCTGATGTGAAAAACCTTGTCTCTGTGCCATTGGTTCTTCACGGAGCATCCGGCCTTAGCGAAGAAGATGTAAAAGAATGTGTGGCAAGAGGAATGTGTAAGGTGAACTTTGCAACAGAACTTCGAGTAGCATATACAGATGCATGTAAGAAATTGCTTGCAGAAAAGCCGGAGACATTTGATCCGAAGAAGCTTGGTGTTGTAGCTATGGAAGCTGTAAAAGAAACAGTAAAAGGACGCATGAAAATGTGCGGATGTGAAGGAAAAGCAGAATAATTCATACATAGGAGGTCGCTATGAAGCAATATTTACTGGGAATTGATATTGGAACAAGCGCCTGCAAGATTGCAATATTTGACGGAGACGGACGAGTGATTGCCAGCGGAAACGGAGATTATCCGGTGTATTATCCGCAGGCAGGATGGGCAGAGCAGAATCCGGAAGAGTGGTGGTCTGCTGTTTGCCGGGCAGTGCGTGAAACACTGGAAAAAGGAAAGGTAAATCCAGGGGAAATAGCAGGAATCGGAATTGACGGACAGAGCTGGTCAGCAATCCCGATGGATAAGAACGGAGAGGTGTTAACAAATACGCCGATCTGGATGGATACACGAGCAGCGGATATCTGTGAAGAAGTGGGGCGTGAAGTAGGGGAAGACAGGATTTTTGACGTATGTGGAAATCCGTTCAAACCATCTTATACAACCCCGAAGATATTGTGGTATAAAAAATATTTACCTGATGTGTATAAGAAGACTTACAAAGTACTTCAATCCAACAGTTTTATCGCGTATAAACTGACAGGAGAATATACACAGGAATTGTCACAAGGCTATGGGCTGCACTGTTTTGATATGCGTCGTGGCACATGGGATATGGATATGTGCCGGGAATTAGGAATTGAGCCGGGGATGCTTCCGGACATTTTCCCTTGTCATCAGGTAGTGGGGAAAGTAACGGCGAAAGCAGCGGCTGAATGTGGATTGATGGAAGGAACACCGGTAACAGCAGGAGCCTTGGATGCGGCTTGTGGTACCCTGGGAGCCGGAGTTGTTCATCCCGGAGAAACGCAGGAGCAGGGTGGTCAGGCCGGCGGAATGAGTATTTGTATGGATACATACAAAGCAGATAAAAGGCTGATCTTGAGTTACCATGCGGTTCCGGGACAGTGGATTCTTCAGGGAGGAACTGTCGGCGGCGGAGGCGTGATGCGCTGGATGGAGAAGGAGTTTGCTGATTACGAGCGAATAAAAGGAGCAGAACTGGGAAAGAGTTCGCTGGAATTATTTAACGAGATTGCGGCGAAAGTGTCTCCGGGAAGTGACGGCGTCGTATTCCTGCCATATATGTCCGGTGAGAGATCACCAATCTGGGATCCATATGCAAAAGGCGTATTTTATGGATTGGATTTCAGTAAGACAAAAGGACATTTTGTCAGAGCCGCTATGGAAGGTGTTGCATTATCACTTCGGCATAATCTTGATGTTGCAGAGCAGGCAGGAGCAACGGCAAGTGAACTGCGTGCAATGGGAGGTTCTGCAAATTCTCTCCTTTGGACACAGATCAAGGCTGACGTGACAGGCAAAAAAATCATTGTACCGTCTTCTGATACTGCGACAACACTTGGTGCAGTGATTCTGGCAGGAGTTGGAATCGGTATGTACAATAGTTTCGAAGAAGCGGTAGAGCGTACTGTGGAGATTAAAAGAACACATGAGCCAAATCCGGAAATGAAACCGGTGTATGATAAAAATTATGAGACCTATCTTCAACTGTATGAACAGCTGAAGAGTGTGATGGGAAGAAAGGAGTAAGAAAAAATGAAAGCAGCAGTTGTATGTGCAAATGAAGATGTGCAATATTTGGATTATGAGGAGCCAAAAGTAGAGCCGGGAACCGTGAAGGTGAAAGTGAAAGCTTCCGGAATCTGTGGATCTGATATTCCGAGAGTGTTGCATAACGGAGTACATTTTTATCCGATCGTTCTGGGACATGAGTTTTCAGGAGATGTTGTGGAAGTTGGCGAAGGAGTGACAACTGTAAAAGTAGGAGATCGTGTGTCCGGAGCACCGCTTCTTCCATGTATGAAATGTGACGACTGCCAGAACGGAAACTTCTCATTGTGTAAACATTATAGCTTCATCGGTTCAAGACAACAGGGAAGTAATGCCGATTATGTGGTAATACCGGAACAGAATGCAGTTGTATTTGATCCAAGTATTTCTTATGAGCAGGGCGCAATGTTTGAGCCTTCAACAGTAGCACTCCACGGAGTCCTTCAGAATGATTACAAGGGCGGAGAATGTGTGGCAGTTCTCGGCGGCGGAACTATTGGAATGTTCACTATGCAGTGGGCAAAGATCTTTGGTTCGAAGAAGGTAGTTGTCTTTGATATCAGTGACGAGAGACTGGAGCTTGCGAAGAAGCTCGGCGCAGACGAAGTTGTAAATACGATGGAAGATGGCTATATGGAAAAAGCTATGGAAATCACAGGTGGAAAAGGTTATGGCTATGTGTTTGAAACAGCCGGTCAGGTTCCGACTATGCATATGGCATTCGAGTTGGCTGCCAATAAAGCACACGTATGCTTCATTGGAACACCGCATGTAGATCTTACATTTACACCAAAAATGTGGGAGAATATGAACCGGAAAGAATTTAAGCTTACGGGATCATGGATGTCTTATAGTTCGCCGTTCCCGGGAAAAGAGTGGCAGTTGACAGCACACTATTTTGCAACCGGACAGTTGAAGTTTGATCCTGGCTTTATCTATAAGAAAATGCCAATGAGTCAAGCGCAGGAAGCATTCCAGATGTTTAAAACACCGGGGCTTGTAAAAGGAAAAGTACTGTTAATGAATGAAGAGTAGGAGGAAGTCATGATATTGACAGTTACGCTGAACGCAGCGATTGATAAACGATATGTAGTGGAAGAATTTAAGGTTGGAGAAGTGAACCGGGTAAAAGAATGTGCATATGTGCCCGGCGGAAAAGGACTCAATGTGTCCAAGCCGGCAGCGGTAGCGGGTGCAGAAGTTGTTGCAACCGGATTTGTAGGAGGCCATGCAGGGAATTACATTGAGGCATCTTTAAAAGACTATCATGTAAAGAGTGCTTTTTATCATTTGGAGTCGGAGAGTCGTTCCTGTATTAATATCTGGGATGAAAAGAACTGTGTACAGACGGAATTTTTGGAGCCCGGCTTCACGGTTACTGAGTCAGAATTTCAAGGATTTGTGGAAGAATTCAAAGAATTGGTAAAAAAGGCGGATGTGGTGGCAATGTCCGGAAGCGTTCCGAAAGGTTTAGATGGAACCGCGTATCAAAAACTTGTAAAGGTTGTGAAAGATGCCGGTAAAAAGGTGATTCTCGATACGAGCGGAAAGCTGCTTGAGATGGGAATTGAAGCATGTCCGACGATGATCAAACCGAATATTGATGAAATTCGAATGCTGACAGGCAAAGAGTGTAATGAGATTGGTGAGATCGTTGAAGCGGCAAAAGAGATCCACGCAAGAGGCGTAGAAGTTGTGGCGGTATCTCTGGGAGCAGATGGTTCTTTGGCGGTCAGTGACGAAGGAGTATTTCGTGCGATTGTTCCAAGAATTGATGCAGTAAATACAGTGGGATGTGGAGATTCCATGATCGCCGGATTTGCACTCGGATTTGCAGAAGGGCTGAGTATAGAAGAAACACTCCGGAAGGCCAGCGCAATCTCTGCGGCGGCAGCGTTAAGAGAAGAGACCGGATATTTTGTGATGGAAGATATGGAGAGACTGTATCCGCAGATTAAAATTGAAAAAATGTAATTGTTAATGAGGATGGGTTTTGAACACCTGTCCTCATTTTATATATTGCAAAGCGGTAGGGCATATTCACCAGAATAGCGCCTTCTTTTTTGTTGAAAATTCATATTGCGCGGCTAATGGTATTCTTATACAATACCATTAAGGAAAGAGTATTATGGAAGATAAGATACAGAGGAACAAAGTATGGGAAGAGAAGCGGCTGAGCTTAGATATCTGGAATTGAAAAATGTGTTGTGCGAAAAAATATATGAGGGCGTATACCAGAGCGGAGAGCGTATTCCTTCGGAACGACAATTGGCGGAAGAATACGGAATGAGCCGTATTACAGTGCGAAAAGCATTGGAGCTTCTGGAAGAAGATGATTTGATTGTCAGAGAGGTCGGTAATGGAACGAAAGTCACACTTAAAAATTATGGGAATCGCAATCCTCTGGATGTGATCGCATTAGTGGCGCCTTCAAAAAATCCATTTTTCGTTCGTTTTATCGCGGAGTTTCAAAAATGTGCATGGGAGCATGATACCTTGCTTTTGTATGTAGAAGTACCGGAACCGACATCACTGGAAGATTGTCTCTATCGGCTCTACCGCAAGGATATTCGAAATGTTGTTGTGTGGCCGGATGATCAAAGCATTGACAGAGAAAAACTTCTGAGACTTCGAAGCATTGGTATGAATCTGGTGTTTTTTGATACGGACGCGGCACATCCCTTTGCGGACAGTGTTTTTCTGGACAATGAAGATGCGGTCGAAACACTTCTGCGTGCAGGGGATACATTTGTAGATTATATGTATGTCGGCTGGGATAATCTGTATGTCAGCAATATCAGAAAACGCGAAGAAGCTTATCGGAGAATTCATCCGGAGGGCAAAGTCGAAAATGTTCCGTGGAGAAGAGATCGAAGGATTGAGAGGGAAGCTCTGGAAAGAATCAACGAACTGGCAGAAACGATGGAGCATGGGCTTATCCTGTGTGGGGCAGGAGAGATTGGAATGCAGGTATTGGAATTTCTGGCAGATCAAAATGAATTTGATTCTTCCGGAAAACAGTCGAAAGTAACGTTAGCGGTTATTGATGAATTTGAAGGTGCAAAAAAATATTCGTTTCTTTTGTATAATCAAGATTTACAGGCGAGTGCAGAAAAGATTTTCGAATGTCTGAAATGTCAGATGGAAGAAGGGGCGAAATGGAAAGCCAAAATATGTCCGGTAAAAGGACAGTTTAAAGCAATATCAAATGGTGAATAGCATTTATAATATTCCGAATGGTTATATACAACAATACCAATAGAAAGGAGGAAGAAAGAGATGGAGAAAATAAGAATCTTCCAGAAGGGCTTCAACTATTCGCAGGACGGACAGGGCAATCGTCTTGTTTATCATCTTCAGGGATGTAATATGAAATGTCCGTGGTGTGCGAATCCGGAAGGAATGAAAATGGAAGGGGCTCTTTATCTGGATAAAGATTGGATTCAAGATGAGCTTTGTCCGAAAGGCGCTGTGAAAGAAAAGGTACTGGATCGTTCTGTATGTGCGAAATGTGACGGGATGGAATGTCAGACTGTAAAATATAAAAACAAAGGACTTCGGTTATCTTTTGAAGAATATACAACAGATGAAATCTTCGATGAGATTCTAAGGAGCAGTCCGATGTTCTATGACGGTGGAGGAGTAACATTTACCGGAGGAGAGGCAACCATGCAGTTTGATGCATTGAAAGAACTTTTGATTCGGCTTACAAAAGCGGGAGTTCATACGGTAATTGAAACGAACGGAGCGAATCCGAGGCTGCCGGAATTATTTCCGTATATTGATCAGCTGATCATGGACTGCAAACACCTGGATGCAAAAAAGCATATGGCATACACAGGGGTTCCTTTTGACATGGTTGATCGAAATTTGAAGCATGCGGCAGAAGTGCATAAACATCTGGATATCAGGATTCCGTTCATTGGCGGGGTAAATGACAGTGAAGAGGACATGGAGATGTTTACCCGATATTTAAAAGAGCTTGCGGGTGAAAATGTAACGGTTGAAATTTTGAAATACCATGAATTTGGAAAAAATAAATGGGAAGCATGCGGTATGAATTATCAAATGACAGAAAAAGCACATGTAACAATAGAACAGATTCAATATTTTCAGGAGAAGCTAAAAAAGAACGGAATACAATTAAAAAAGAGCTAATGGAAAGAAGGGAGACAGCAATGGAAGTAAAGGCAGTATTTCAGGCAGATCGGATTACGGATCTTGCGAAAAAAAGATTTCAGGAAGAGAGAGAGCTGAATCATTTGGAAGGATGGTTTCTGGCAAAAGAGATTCAGCGGGAATGTGATGAAACATATAAAAACGAAGAAGACTGTATCCGTATAGCCAGGACACAGGTGGAAGTGATGAAACGCATTCCTCTCACATTAGGAGAATATCATGTATTTGCGGGCACACAGGATGATTCGTTTGCGCGTTCATATGCGTTGATCAATCCGGCATTTACGGTGGATTCTTTCTGTGGATATTGTGATCCGGTGGCAGTGTTCGGAGACATTGATCCAATTGGCGATATTACAGAGGAGAGAATCAAAGATCTGAGAGAATATAATAATCGGACAGAATTTGCAGATGCACTTCGAAAAGCGTATGACATTGCAGGGGATAGTACCAGCGAGGCGATTTTCTTCATTGAACAGGTGACGGGGCATTTGATTCCGGATGTACGTCCTCTTCTTGCTCATGGAACCACAGGGGTGAAGGAAGCAATTTTGAAAAATCAAGAGATGTGTCAAGATGAAAGGAAGAGCTATTTCGAAGCAATGAAAATTTCGATGGAAGCTCTGGAAATTTTGGCAGATCGTTATGCGGCGCTGGCGGAAGAGAGAGAAAATCGTGCGGTTTTGCCGGAAGATAAAGGAAGATATCGTCTGATGAAGGAGACGCTTCATAAAGTGCCGAGGAACGGAGCTGACAATTTATATGAAGCAATTCAGTCCTTTATTTTAATCTGGCAGACGATGTGTCTGGAGCAGACACCGAATCCATTTGCATTTTCTGTAGGAAATGCAGACAGAATTTTTGAACCGTACCGCGCAAAGACAAATATGAGCCGCGAGGTGGCGGCAGCACTGTTAAAGCATCTTCTCGTGTTTTTTAACGTGGCAGATCGAAGCTGGGCAATTTCGCAGAATTTACTGATAGGCGGAAAAGATGTAGACGGAAAAGATCTGACAAATCTCACTACATATGCGCTGCTGGATGCTTATTATGATATGAATCTTCCGCAGCCGATCCTGTCTGTGAAGTTGCATAAGAATACGCCGCAGGAATTATATGAAAGCCTCGGACGATTTTTCTTCACTCCGGGATGTTTAACACCATCGCTTTTCAACGATGACAGTCTCTTCCCGATCTTGGAGGCACACGGAGTGGAAAAAGAAGATCTGCCGGATTATTCGGTAGCCGGATGCCAGGAGCCGCTTATCATGGGAAAAGATAACGGAAATACGACAAACAGCTGGCTTAATCTCGGGAAAATATTAGAACTGTGTATTAATGGCGGCGTATCTACGATTACAGGGAAAAAACTCGGAAAAACAGATGCAGAAAACGGATGTGGCAGTAAGTTGGAGGTGCTTCAAAATATCCGTGAGATTTTCTACCGGAATGTGGAGGAGTATGTGGACCAGATGACAGCAGCGGCCAATGCTGCGTCAGAGGCAATCGGACTTCTAAAGGTTCCATTTTTATCTGCGATGATGGGAGGAGTGGAAACCGGAATTGACACAAGAGATACGAAAAAACAAGGAACAAAATACAATGGAAGTGGCTGCCTGATCCATGGATTATCTGTGGTGGCAGATTCATTTGTTGCGATTGATACGTTGTTAAGAGAACGTCCGGAAGATGCAGACCGACTGGTAGAAGCATTGCGGACAAATTTCGAACATGATCCGGAGATGCATCAGTATCTTTTGAGCTGTAAAAAATTTGGAAATAACGAAACGGTGGTTGATGAAGAGGCCAGATGTATCGCAGAGAAAGTCAGCGATATTGTTTCTTCCAGAAAGAATTATCTGGGGAATCCGTTCCGAAGTGATTTTGCGACACCGTCAACACATTTGTTGTATGGTTACTGGGTGGGAGCAACACCGGACGGAAGAAAATCAAGAGATATGCTTGGATACGGAGTGGATCCGTTATACGGGGAGGCACATTCGGGATTGGGCTTCCGGGTGTTGTCGGGAATGAAACTTCCATATGAGAAAATGAATGGAGGTTACGCTTCTCATTTTGGTATTAATCCAAATTATTTCCGTGCCGACTCTTTTGAAGGAAAGGGAATGGAGTTTAAAGAGAAGATTGTTGCACCGCTATTCTATAACCCGGCAAATAAAGAAATTCAGCCATTTTATCTATATGTAAATGTAACAACGCCGGATATGTTAAGAAAAGTACTGGCTGATCCGAAAAAATATGCTCCAAGCGGTGTGTACATTATGAGAATTCATGGAACGTTTGTTAATTTCCTGGATTTGTCTCCGGCGATTCAGGAAGATATTATAACCAGACTGGATCTGGAGTCAACCAGTCTATAGAAAGAGGGAGGATGAGGAATGAAAACAATTGGAATGGACATTGGGACAACTACCGTATGTGCTGTGCTGACAGATGCAGAGACGGGAGAGCTTCTGGATGCAAAAACACTGACGAATGATGCGCATCTAAAATCAGAAAGGAGCTGGGAACGGATTCAGAACCCAACACGGATTTTAGAATTGTGTCGTCAGCTTCTCGCAGATTATTTGGATTGTTATGAAGATGTGGAAAGTATAGGGGTGACCGGTGCAATGCATGGAATCCTTTACACTGACAAAGAAGGGAAGGCAGTAAGTCCTCTGTATACATGGCAGGATCAGCGTGGAGATCAGGTGAATCCGGAGAGTGGAATGAGTTATGCAAAAGAATTATCTGAAATCACGGGATATGCTATGGCTACCGGCTTTGGCCTTACAACACATTATTACAATACGAAGCATGGATTAATCCCAGAAGAAGCAGTATCATTTTGTACAATTCCGGACTATGTAGCTTTTTCAATTGCACGGGAGAAAGCGCCGTTACTCCATCAGAGTATGGCAGCAAGTCTTGGAGTCTATGATATACAGAAGGGATGTTTTGATACAGAAGCAATTGAAAGAGCAGGTATGGATATCCGAATGCTCCCGCAGGTGACAAAAGAGAATGCTTTGTGCGGAAAGACAGCGGAAGGTATTCCGGTAGCAGTCTCTCTGGGGGATAATCAGGCCAGCTTTTTAGGCTCGGTAAATGAAGAGTGCAAAGTATTATTGAATGTAGGAACAGGGGCACAATTGTCAGCTTACAGTGAAAAAATTGCAGAAGGAGAAAATCTTGAGTGCAGACCATATGTGGGAGATTCCTGGCTGCTGGCAGGGTCGGCATTATGCGGCGGATATGCATATTCATTGATGAAGCGTTTTTTTGAAGAAACACTGGAACTGGCAGAGGCAGAAGCGAAGAGACCGGCTTATGAGATTCTGAATCAGGCGGCAGCAGCGGCTTATGAAGAGGAAAAACAACTTACTGTAGATACCAGATTTAACGGAACAAGACAGAATCCGTCTATTACGGGCAGTGTTGCCGGAATCACAGTGGATAATTTTCGCCCGGGGCATCTTGCATTGGGTGTTCTGAAAGGAATCTGTGAAGAATTATACCAGCATTATTGTACACTTCCGGAAGAGTCAAAAGGGGCAGCATTTTTCGTGGGAAGCGGAAACGGAGTGCGCATGAATCCGCTGCTTCAAAAAATCTGCTGTGATCGATTTGGAATGGAGCTGAAGATTCCGAAGTATTCAGAAGAGGCGGCTTATGGAGCCAGTCTGTTTGTGCTGCTGGCATGTGGAAAGTATCAGACGCTTTCAGAAGTTCAGAAATTGATATCCTATGAATAAAAGAGCGTAGAAAATTGGTTGGTATTACTACTTTTTTTGGGTTTTTGGTTGACATTTTATACAAAACGGACGATAATATAAGTACTTTAATAAAGTGTTTAATGAAAGCTTTGAAAAGATGGAGGTACAAAACATGGAAGGGAAAATGAAAGTAGCTGTTATGAATGGAATTGGCGAAATGGGTTTCGTAGAGAGAGAGATCCCGAAGCCGGCAGCAGATGAAGTATTAGTAAAACTGGAGTATGTAGGTATCTGTGGCTCTGATATGCATTATTATGAAACCGGAGCAATCGGAGATTATGTAGTAGAACCGCCATTTGTACTTGGTCATGAGCCGGGAGGCGTTGTAGTAGAGGTTGGAGAAAATGTAAAACATTTACAGGTTGGAGACAGAGTGGCTCTGGAGCCGGGAAAAACATGCGGCCATTGCGAATTCTGTAAACAGGGAAAATACAACTTATGTCCAGATGTTATTTTCTTTGCAACTCCACCGGTTGACGGAGTGTTCCAGGAATATGTGGCACATGAAGCAGACCTTTGTTTCAAGCTTCCGGATAATGTAAGTACCTTAGAGGGTGCGTTGATCGAGCCTTTGGCAGTAGGTTTCCATGCAGCGATCCAGGGAGATGCACATTTGGGACAGAAAGCAGTTGTTATGGGTGCCGGATGTATCGGTCTTGTGTCTATGATGGCATTAAAGGCAAGAGGTGTATCCGAGGTATACGTTGTTGATATTATGGAAAAACGTCTGGATAAGGCAATGGAACTTGGCGCAACAGGTGTGATCAACGGTGCGAAAGAAGATGTTGTGGCAAAAGTAAAAGAATTGACCGGCGGCATGGGCGCTGATCTGGTTGTTGAGACAGCAGGAACTCAGATTACAACAGTTCAGGCAATTCATATGGCGAAGAAAGGATCTAATATTGTATTAGTAGGATATAGTAAGAGCGGTGAGATGACACTTCCAATGAGTCTCGTATTAGATAAGGAGCTGACCTTTAAGACAGTGTTCCGTTATCGTCATATTTATCCTCTTGCAATCGATGCAGTTGCGTCAGGAAAAGTGAACTTAAAGGGAATCGTTACAGATATATTCTCATTGGATGAAGCACAGAAAGCTATGGACTACAGCATGAATAACAAGGCAGATATTGTAAAAGCAGTAATTAAGATCACAGAAGATTAAAATCGTATGAATGCCGGCAGAATTGGTCGGAGAGGAGATTGTATATGAAGCTTACAATAGAGAGTTTAAAAGATAAGGCAGCATGGGAGGCTGCCAACATTGCACTGCCATCTTACGATGTGGCAGAGGTGGTAGAAAGAACAAAAAAAGATCCGGTGTGGGTTCATTTTGGAATCGGTAACATTTTCCGTATCTTTCTCGGAGGAATTGCAGATCGTTTATTAAATGAAGGATATATGGATAAAGGCATTACATGTGTGGAAAGCTTTGACTTTGATTTAGTAGATAAGATCTATGATCCGTATGATAATCTCGGAATCAGCGTGATCCTTCATAATGACGGAACGGTTGAAAAAAGAGTTCTTGGCTCTATGAGTGAGGCGGTGAAGGCGATTCCGTCAGAAGAAGCTCAGTGGGCACGTCTGAAAGAAATTTTCACTGCACCAGGGCTTCAGATGGTTTCTTTCACCATCACAGAGAAAGGTTATGCGCTTCGGAATGCGGACGGAGAATATTTCCCGTTTGTGAAGAATGATATTGAAAATGGACCTGAGAAGGGAACATGCGCAATGGCGATCGTAACAGCAATGCTGTTAGAGAGATTCCGTGCAGGAGCATTTCCAATTTCATTAGTGTCTATGGATAACTGCTCTCAGAACGGTGCCAGACTTCGTGCATCTGTTGTAGAAATGGCGGAAGCATGGAAGGAAAAAGGATTTGTGGAAGATGACTTTATCGCTTATGTCAGTGACGAGAGCAAAGTGGCATTTCCATGGACAATGATCGATAAGATTACACCTCGTCCGAGTACAGAGATTGCAGATTCGCTGGAGGCTTCCGGTGTAGAAGATATGCAGCCGGTTATCACTTCCAAACGTACATATATTGCTCCGTTTATCAACGCAGAAGGTCCGCAATATCTTGTCATTGAGGACAGCTTTCCGAATGGACGTCCTCCGCTTGAGAAGTCAAATGCGGGTGTCTATATGACGGACAGAGATACGGTAAATAAATCAGAAAGAATGAAAGTGACGGTGTGTCTGAATCCGGTGCACTCAGCATTAGGACCATATGGATGTGTTCTGGGATATACACTGTTCTCAGACCAGATGAAAGACCCGGCTTCTTTGAAATTTGCAGAAGCAGTCGGAGCAGAAGGAATGGAAGTAGTACCGGATCCAAAGATTCTTTCTCCAAAAGAATTTTTAGATGAGTGTCTCTATGAGAGATTCCCCAATCCATACCTTGGCGATACAGTGCAGAGACTGGTGACAGATATTTCACAGGGTGTAGGAGTACGTTTTGGTGAAACGGTGAAAGCATATGTTGAGCGCGATGGCGATGCAAAGAAATTAAAAGCAATTCCGCTTGCGATTGCCGGATGGCTCCGTTATCTGTTGGCAGTTGATGATGAAGGAAATACTTTCGAACTGTCTCCGGATCCGATGAATGACGAGTTACAGGAGCAGTTAGCCGGAGTTGTGATTGGAGATCCATCCAGTCTTGGAGACCGGGCAAGAAAAATTCTTTCTAACGTAAATATTTTCGGAGTAGATCTATATGAGGCCGGTATTGGCGAACAGATTGAGGATATTTTAAGAGAAGAATTAAAAGGACCGGGAGCTGTGCGGAAAGTGCTGGAAAGTTATCTGTAAAAAATTTTACACAAAATGATAATAAAAATCAAAGGCTGTGACAGAAGTTACAAATTCTGTCACAGTCTTTTTGTGTGACCTAGGAAGGAGAGGTGGAATTTTTTGTGAGAAAATGGCATGTTATGCAAATTCCAATTATTCCGATAAAAGAAAGGATAGCCTCAAGAGCAAGTAAGATATCTACGGAAAAGAAATCTAAAATAGTTCCGCTTAATAAGCTTGAGATGAGTCCACTCAACCCGAAAGTAAAGATTCCAAGTAATGTTTGACCTTTAGACTTATCTTGTATTGGAAGGATTGAATTGAGGTAGTAGGTAGAGGACGGTATAAATAAACCATAAGAAAAAAATTGCAGACATTGAGCAAGATAAATTTCTGCTATATTATCAGCACAAAGAAAGGCAATAATTTTAAGAAAGAAAAATAAGCAAGAGGTTATTAAAAGATTTTTATATGAAAATTTTTTTGATAGTGGAGTAAAAAATGCCATGGCAGGGAGTTCAAGTATTGCTGCAATACAATTTGAAATACCGAGTTCCTGGCTGGTGCCACCGACAGATTTAATAATATTAAATTGAAAATTGAAGACAGAAGAATAGCCAATATATATAAGAAAAATGTTAATAAACAGTAATAGAATCAGGGGATTTTTTTTAAAGAAAGTAGTAAATTTATCTTTATAAGAATAAGAAGGGGAGAGGCGGATGGAATATGAAAGTTGATTAGCAGTTGTTAAGGTAAATAGCGTAAATAAAAGTAAAAGATGAGTAATAAAGAAAATTGGAAAGATACTTTCTATAGAGAAATGATTAATAATACTTCCCACAATTAATGAAGCGCATGCAAAAGAAAAAGAGCCCCATCCCCTTGCGTGAGAATAATTCAATGCTATTTTAGCATTTAGATATTCCATGCCTAATATATTTATGAATGAGGCACTTGCGGTCATAATAGAACCAATAAACGTATAACAAATAAATATAAGCCATTTTTGGTTCGAAAAAAAGAGGAGAATACTTGCAATATATGTGAAAATAAAGGAATAAAGCAAAATTGTTTTTACGGACAATGTTGGGTGGTGATCTAAAAAAGAACCAGCCCAAAATTGAAATAAGATGCAGAGGATAGAAGCGCATGCCATTAGAAGACCGATGGCAGTATTGTTGAAGCCTTTGTATTGCATAAAAACTGTAACAAAGCCATAAATAATAGTGTAAGACAAATAATATAGTGAGGTGACAAAAGTAAAATGTGGAAATAATAATGTTTTCATCTGCAGTTTCTCCTTTAATTAATTTATATAATACATATTAAGACGTGTTTTTTGAAGTGTCAATATTTTAGATTGTAATTAAAAGACTATTGGAATATAATGGAAGATAGATAATAAAAGTTTAGTATAAGATAAAGAGAGAGAAAGTTATGCATGATTTCGAAAAAGCAAATTCGACACCATTGTATTTACAGCTAAAGAATAAGATTAAAAGAGATATACGAACAGGGATATTAAAAGCTGGAGACAAAATACCATCAGAAGCACAATTGCAAAAAGAATATAATATGAGCCGTGTAACGGTGCGTAATGCAATGGAGGAATTGGCGGTAGATGGTTATATTATTAAGGTGCAGGGGAAGGGAAGCTTTGTTGCACAATCTGATATGTTGCGTTTGCCGATTGGAATTACAAGTTTTACCGAAGATGCCAAGATGCAGGGAGTAAACTTAACTTCTAAGGTTGTAAAATTTGGAATTGAAGATATTAAGACAGACTTGGATAGAGAATTTTTTGGAGAGAGAGCCCAGGGTAAAATTCTTGTTCTTAAAAGAATACGAATTGCAGATGGAGTGCCTGTTACAGTAGAAGAAAATCATTTATTCTCAGATATGGTCAAATTAAAAGATGATAATCTTGAAGGATCTTTTTATGATATTCTTATGAATAAGTATCATATGATACCATCTAATAAAGGGCGAAGAAGTGTTAAAATTGTATTGGCTGACAAAGAGGTTGCAGAGTATTTGCATATTCCAGTAGAGACGCCAGTTATCACAAGTGAAATGTGTGTGTTTGATATGAACGGAGATCCAATACATACAGTGAGAGATTGGGTTCGTGGAGATAATGATCGATTTATTAAATGGTATATTTAGAGAATAATGTAAGAAAATATCTTGAGTGTTTACGCATTCAAGATGTTTTCTTTTTTTTACAAAAATTGAAAAAGAAATTAGAAGAAATATACAAAAAATATATTTTATTGATAAATTAATTGACAAAATGTATATTTGAATATATTATAAACATAAGACATATTAATACGTGTTAGTACGAGGAGATACGACTATGAAAAAAGTGCCGAGGATTGTAGGAATTGGAATAGCAGTTGTAGATATTTATAGACATCAAAAGAAAATGTATCCAGGGGGAAATGAATATAATGTTGCCTATGATACTAAACTTCTGGGGGCAGATAGTGCGTTTATGGGAGTGTTTGCGAATGATGAGGTAGGAAAAATATTAGAGAAGGTATTGGTAGAAGCAGGGGTAGATATTAGTCATTCACACCATGAGATAGGATCTAGCGGATACGCATTGGTAGATTTGAAAGATGGTGATAGGGTGTTTATAGATTGGAATAAAAATGGAGTTACAGATTTATACCCTTTTTCCTTTACTGAGGAGGAGATTTTGTACATTAAAACTTTTGATGCAGCAAGTTTAAGTCGAGCATCTAGACTTACTCATGAAAAAATTGCAGGTTTAGCAAAAGAAGATATAGCTATTAGTTATGATTTTTATGATGATTTTACAGATAGAGATATAGATGCTATTGCACCATATATCCGATTTGGCTTTTTTTCGTGTAGTCATATTTCAGAAAAGGATACAAGAAAAGTGTTGAAAAAGTGTGTGAAGATGGGTGCTGAAATAGCAATCGGTACGAGGGGAGGGTTACCGACAATTGCCTACGATGGAAAGCGATTTTACGAGCAAGAAATACATAAAGTAAAAGCAACAGATACCATGGGAGCAGGAGATTCCTTTATTAGTGCTTTTTTAACGAATTATTTATCAGTAGAGGCTGACGAGTCTGGAACTACTGAAAATAAGATAACTTTATCGTTGCAAAAGGCGGCGGAGTTTGCAGCGACGGTAGTAGTAAAAGACGGTTCTATAGGTGTGGGTTATGACGTCGATCCAGATCAGCTGTCAGAAATTATCAATATTTAAGAAAGGAAGGAAACATATTATGAAGAAACGAGTGATGGCAGTTTTATTAACAGCAAGTATGTTGGTTGGATTGTTAGCGGGATGCGCGACTAGTGGTTCGGGTGGATCGGATAGTGGAGATAGTAAAAGTTCAGAAGGGAAAGTTACTTTGAAGTTTTTAAACAAATATCCGGAAGACCCATATGTACAGTATTTTGTAGATGCAGTAGCCCAATTTGAAAAAGAAAATCCTGATATTGATATTGAAATGGAAAATGTGTCAGATGAAGCGATGAAAGATAAGCTTAGCGTTATTTCTTCTGGCGGAGAAATGCCGGATATTTACTTTACATGGACTGGAGAGCGTACAAAGCGATTTGCAAGGAATGATAAGGCATTAGATCTTACCCCTTATTTTGAAGAAGATCCTGAATGGAAAGAAAGTTTTTTACCTGCTTTTTTTAACAATGCGACTTACGAAGGTAAAACATATGCTGTTCCATTTAGAACAAGTATTATGTATATGATTTATAATAAACAGGTATTCAAAGAATATGATCTTGAGATTCCAGAGACATGGGATGAATTTATTTCAATTTGTGATAAGTTAAACGGGACAGAGGTAACTCCGATTGCCTTTGGTAATTCCCAGGCATGGTATTCTTCATGGTGGATTGGTCTCCTTAATACAATGATGGTTTCGTCAGAAGTTATTAATAAAGATTACACCCCAGAAACCGGTGAATTTACTGATAAGATGTATGTGGAAGCTCTCCAGACATTTTTGGATATGAATGAAAAAGGATATTTTGGCGATCACGTAAACTCTAAAGATTATTATCAAGTGAGAGAACAGTTTTGTGCAGGACAGGCGGCAATGATGTTGGATGCGACAGCACAGTTTACACAATTTGATGATGGTATGGGAGCAGAAAATTGGGGCTTCTTTAAAATACCGACAATGGAGGGCGCCGCAGGTGATCCTAAAACAATTGGTGGCGGTGGAGAAGCATGGGTTGTTTCTAAAGATACGAAACATCCAGAAGAAGCTGTTAAATTTTTGAAATTTATGACAAGTTTAGAACAAGGACAAAAGCAGACAAAAGAAGCAGGGCTTCCAAATGCATTAGTTGGAGGAATGACTGCTGAGAATGCTACAGAGGCTCTTGCAGAAGCATATAAAGAAAGTGAAGGTTATACAAATATTGCGGATTGGCTGGATTGTGCAGTAGATGCTTCTATCGCAGATCAATATATGGTAAGTATTCAGGAAGGTTTTGATGGAAAATCTGCAGAAGATATTATGAAAGATATTCAAAAAGTTGCAGCAGATGTAAAAACAAATGCTAAATAGAAAATATATAATACAGTAAATGAAAAGGCAGAGCGTGCTGAGCAAGCTGGTTAGCACGCTCCTGTTATTATAGAAAATAATATTTCATAGGAAGGAGTAAGTACATGAATCGAAAAGCAAATCGAAGAACTGTGTTTATCTACCTTGCACCGGCTATGATTGTAATCCTAATATTTCTATATCTTCCTATTATTCTGAACTTTGTTAATAGTTTATATAAGTGGGGAGCAGTATCAACAGATGTTTCTTGGGTTGGCCTAGATTATTATAAGAAGTTGTTAAATGATGAAACAATACGTATTGCCATAAAAAATAATGTTGTATTTATAGTGATGTCACTTATTTTCCAGATTGGAGTCTCGCTTATAATTGCGGCAGTTTTGGAGAGTAGATTTTTACGTAGGTGGCAGTCAATTTTTCGCACCATTTATTTTATTCCTTCTCTTTTAATGATTACGGTTACAGGAATTACATTCAAAATGCTATATAGCCCGACAATTGGTCTTGTGAATCCGGTGTTGGAGGCTTTTGGAATCAATACTTCAAATATTGATATTTTGGGGAATCCAGAAACTGCAATCTACGGTGTAGCGGCGGCATCACAGTGGCAGTTCATTGGATATACTGTAGTATTATTTATAGTAGCAATGCAAAGTATACCAGATGATATCTACGAGGCAGCAGAAATTGATGGGGCATCAGAAGTTCAAAAGTTTTTTAAAATTACGATACCAATGATGAAAGACACTATTTTAATTAATATGATTATTGTTATTACAGGAGCAGTTCGTGTCTATGATGAAGTTTATGTTATGACAAATGGCGGTCCAGGACGTTCCACACAGACACTCGCTACTTATTTGTACCAAATAGGATTTAAAAATGATCAAATGGGTTATGCATCCGCTATTGCATTTTTTATTTTTGTTGTAACATTTATACTAGGGCTGATTCAGATGAAAGGCTATAACCTCAATGATGATTAAGGAGAAAAACATGAGCAAAAAAATAGGACGGATTATTATTATATCAGCATTAATCCTGTTTGCAATTATTATCTTTCTTCCGTTAATCTGGATGGTATTAACAGGATTTAAAACAAATCAAGAATTGTTTTTAGAGCCGTGGAAACTCCCGGAAGCATGGCAGTTCCAGAATTATGTAGCTGCATGGAAGGCTGGGATTGGAACATTTTTTAAAAATAGCGTAATTACGACGGTAGGATCTACAATGTTTTCAACGTTATTGGCATGTTTGGCGGCATATCCAATATCTAGAATTAAATTTCGAACAAAAAGAATATGGGTAATTATTATTTTGGGAGGATTAATGCTTGCGCCACAGTCTGCGGTTATTTCATTATTTAAAATGTCAAAAGTAATTGGGTTGTATGATTCATATATTGGCATGATGGTTATTACAGGAGCGTTTAGAATACCGTTTGCTACGTTTTTGATTATGACGTTTTATAAAGATATTAGTGTGAGTTTGGATGAATCTGCATTTATCGATGGGGCAAAAACGAGACAGGTTTTTTGGAAAATTATTATGCCACTTAGTAAACCGATCATTGCATCTTGTGCAATTGTAAGCTTTCGTGCAGTGTGGAACGAATTAATGTTTGCTAATGTGTTATTGGAATCAACGGTTAAGAAAACTATTCCGGTTGGACTTGTGAATCTTCAAGGGACAACTACTACAAATTGGACAATGTTAATGGCTGGAATGGTCATTGCCTCAGTTCCGCTGGTTATTATTTTTTTAATCTTACAAAAACAATTTATTCGCGGGCTGACAGCGGGTGGTGTAAAAGGATAATTTGAGAAGAGGAGATGATTTTGATGATGGAAATCAGAGGATTAATTGAAAAAATTATTAAAGATATGGAAAAAAATGGAGGGTTAAAAAATGTTGTGTGGGTTGCGGCAGGTGGATCACATGATGGTCATTATGCAGCGCAATATTTTATGGACAGGGAATCTACCCAAGTGAGATCTCAACAAATGACGAGCAGTGAATTTGTGTATGCGCCGCCTAAAGTCGTTGGAAAAACTTCTATAGTAGTACTTACATCTATGCGCGGAACCAAGGAAACAATAGAAGCTGCTAAGGTAGCAAGAGAACTTGGTGCAGTTACAATTAGTCAATATGTGGATGAATCAGAATTGACAGAGGTTTGTGACTATAATGTAAAGTACGGAAGTATTTGGGAGGATGATAAGGATCAAGGAAAAACTAATGCAGGAAATGCGCTTCGAATAGCTATGTCGATTGTTGATATTGTAGAAGGATATAAGTATTATTATGAGGCGATGGAAGCTTTTGCAAAAGTTCAGAATATATATGAAAAGGCAAAGGAATATTGTGAGCCGCTAGCAGAAAAGTGGGCAAAAGAAATGAAAAATGAGAAAGTAATTACTGTATTAGCCAGTGGTCCATTATATGGTTCTGGACATATATTCTCGACGTGTAATATTTTAGAAATGTTGCAGATACATTCACCCACTTTTAATAGTTGTGATTTCTTCCATGGTCCATTTGAAATTACAGATAAAAATCAGGCTTTCTTTTTACTTGTGGCAGATGGACCAACAAGAAAGGCAGATGAGAGAGCAATTTCATTTATGAACAAATATGGTGGGGAGAAAGTATATATTTTAGATGCAAAAGAACTTGGATTAGATGGCATAAAAGATTCCGTAGTGGAATATTTTAATCATTTGCTATTTACTCCAGTTTTAAATAACGTGTATATGAAAGCGTTGTCTAAGACTACTGGCAAGGATTATACTACTCGTCGCTATATGTGGAAGGTAGAATATTAAAAGATTTGTTAGAAAGTGTGGAAAAATAATGCGTACGTTCCTAGAAAATAAAAATCAACCTTTGTACATCCAACTAAAAAATACAATCAAAGAAGCAATTGTAAGCGGGAATTTAAAATCGGGGGATAAGATTCCATCTGAAGTGATGTTGCAGAAAACATACAATGTTAGTCGCGTGACAGTTAGAAAGGCTGTTGAAGAATTAGTACAAGAAAATTATTTGATCAAACTTCAAGGAAAAGGAACATATGTATCTCAAGTATTAGAGTTTGAGGAACGAAAAAGTATTTCAAGTTTTACAGAGTTATGTAAAATGCAGGGAAAGGCTACAATTGCGAAAGTTTTAAGGGCAGAGTTGGTAAGAGGGACAGAAGAGCAATGTGAATTTTTTAGAATAAACAGAGGGGCGTGGGTAATGTGCATAGAAAGGGTGCGAAAAGTAGACGGGAGTCCTATGGTACTTGAACTTTCTTTTTATCATCCGTTTTTTGAGTTCTTAAAGGAAGAAGATCTTAGCGGATCCGTCTACGATTTGTTGCGTGAAAAATATCATATTTTTCCTACTAACCGAGGTTTGAATGAAGTGGGAATTGTAAATATAAAAACAAAAGAAGCAGATCTTTTAGAGGTAAAAGAAGGAATTCCTGTTTTGACTAATCGGGTACAAATTTATGACGATAAGAATAATCCGGTTCATGAAGTGTATCAGATTGTGAGGGTGGATAAACCAGAAGTATTCAAATACTATATTAACTAAGATACGAGTGAATAAACTCGTATCTTTTAATTTGCTTTTTATTGACAATGGTACTATAAATGGTATTATTATTACATACAACATAAGACGTATTAATACAAGGAGGAGCGCGTTATGAGAATTAAAGAGATGGTTGCAGATTTGAAAAAGAAAAGCGATAAGAAGAGTGGAATCGACAGCGTATATTTTATCGCATGTGGTGGTTCCCTGGCAGGAATTTACGCAGGGTGGTATTTGCTGGAAAGAGAATCAAAGAAATTCAAGGTGGGTTTATATAATGCCAGCGAATTTATTCAAACGACACCGAAAGCATTCGGGGAAAATTCTCTGTGCATATGCTCGACACTGAAAGGAACACCTGAGGTGGAGGAAGCGATTAAGTTTTGTAAGGAGAATGGGGCATATACAATTGCTATATGTGGCGAGGGTAATGAGGCTAGCACAAAATATGCAGATGGTGTGATTCGCTTCAAATCAATTGGAGAGGTGACGACACCGATGTTAGAAACCAATGTTACGTTATCTTTATTGCTGTCTTTTGAATTGTTAAAGCAATATGAAGATTTTGAATATTATGAGGAGGCGTTAAAAGCATTTGATGTATTAGAAGAGATGGCGACTAAAATTCGCAAATATGTAAATAATGGACCGGTGCAACAGTTTGCGAAAGTACATAGAGATGAAGATGTGATTTATGTAATGGGAGGAGCTCCAGCAATGGGAGTGGCTTATGCAACGTCTATATGTAGCTTAATGGAGATTCAGTGGATTCATTCTCCTACAGTTAATTCAGCAGAATTTTTCCATGGTCCATTTGAAACCTTGGATAGAAATTTACCTGTTGTGCATATGGTGAGTGATGGAAGAAGCCGTGAAGAAGATTTGAGATGTCAGAGATTTTTAGAAAAGTTTGGAGGAAAAGTAACAACTATTGATTCAAAAGAGTTGGGAATAGATATTTTAGGTGATCATGTGAAGGAATATTTTAATCATGTATTTTTGGATTGTGCATGGAGAGAATATTTAACAGCTTTGGCTATTGAAAGAAAGCATCCAAAGGAAGTTAGAAGATATATGTGGAAGATGGAATATTAAAATGAACAATTTAAAATGGAATCAAATAGCAGTAGGGAACTATACATATCCTTTGTATTCTTTTGAGTACTTTTTAGATTCAATGGTAAGATTCGATATTAAAAATATTGAGGTATGGGCGGCAGGACCGCATTTATATCTTGATGATGTGAATAGTCGGATAATAAAGCAGATAGATAAAGAAATAAGGATGAGAGAACTTGTCCCTATTTGTCTGACTCCAGAACAATGTATGTATCCTATTAATATTGGAGCGGAGGAAGTGTGGATTAGGAAACGTTCTGTTGAATATTTTGAAAAGGGACTTCAAGTAGCGGAAGAATTAGGAATTAACAAAATGATTGTAACACCTGGAAATGGATATCGAGACAGATCGTCGGAAATTACAAGAAAGTACACGGTGGAAAACTTGCAATATCTTTCGGAAAAGGCAAAAGAAAAGCATATTACATTATTACTGGAACATCTTACAATAGAAACAACGAATCTGGCAACGACAGCAGAGGAACTTAAAAAATTGTGTTGGGAAATTAATAATGATAATCTTATTGCAATGGTCGATACAGATATGATGAGCCGCTATGATGAAACAATTGCAGATTATATGGAGGTGTTTAATGGGAAAATAGGTCATGTGCATTTTGTGGATGGCTTTCCAGGGGGGCATCTGGCTATTGGAGATGGCGTGTTGCCTATGGAGCAATTTTTAAATGAATTATCGGAAACAGAATATAAAGGATATATTTCTTTGGAAATTATTAGTGATCGTTACCATTTAGATCCCAATAAGGCAATTGAGAAAAGTTTACAATGGATTTCGCAAAGAATAAAATAAGAAATATAACGAAAACAAGCCGGCTTGAAGACTGGCTTGTTTTTGTGATATAATATAATAACTTTATGCTTAAGAAAACAGGAGTGTGATTTTATAATGTTAGATAATATTATAGTTCGGGGATTATTTCGAATTTGTGATCTTTTATTATTGAATATCTTATGGATAATATGTTCAATTCCTGTGATTACAATAGGGGCTTCTACAACAGCTCTTTATTCAGTTACGTTAAAAATGGTTGTAAGTGAAGAGGGATACATTGTTCGGGATTTTAGAAAAGCTTTTGTAGAAAATTTTAAACAGAGTACGGTAATATGGGGGATATTATTATTTACTGGATGTTTTATGATAATAGACTTTGTTATTATGAGCAAAATTTCTGGAGTGTTAAAAATTTTAGGAATGATATGTCTGGGGATGGCTACATTATTCTATATAATGGAAGTGATTTTTATATTTCCATTAGTTGCAAAGTTTAAAAATACTACTGTTAATATGTTAAAAAACGGGTTATTAATACCGATATCCAGGCTAGGTTTAGCTTTTATAGTGATGATGATTACAGGAGTGTGTATTGTTGCAACGTTTTTTAATATAACGACAGTTTTAGTGGGAGCCGTGGTTTGGACTTTGATAGGGGGAGCATTGTTAACATACATCAATTCGTTTTTTCTATTAAAAATGTTAGAACCATATTTTCGAAAATAAATAAGCTTATAAATGTTCATTAGCATAATTAATTAATGAAACCCGTCTATTGATTGACGGGCTTTTTTCTTTTTCGTTATAATAAGGACTGCAAAAAAAGGCGAAAACGCATATAAATAAAAGAAATGAATCGAAAAGGAAATGAGAGAATTATGGAAAAAAATTACGTTACTCCTTATGACATGGAAGGAAAGCTTCCGCTTAAGCAGGCAATTCCGCTGGGACTTCTGGAATTGTCAAGAAAAGTGTATTCGTTAAAACTCACTAAATTCTATCAGTTCCTAAGCTGCAAGAAGATATTCCTGCAGCAGACGATATACAGCAGGAGGATATCCTCCCGGATTCGCCGTATAGACTCTCTTTTGATTATAGTATGTGAATACATATCTGAAGATCAGAGACTTTACTGTATCCCTCTTCATTCTGTATGTAGGTATCCGGTAGAGCAGCTCCTTCTTCAGTGTGGCAAAGAAACTCTCCATCCGAGAATTGTCATAGCAGTGATCTACACCGCTCAAACTTTGTTGTACGCCAGCTTGCATTAATGCTGTACGGAATGCCTTGCTTGTATACTGGCTACCTCTGTCGCTGTGAAGAATACAGTCTTCCAGATGATATCTCTGAGTTAAAGACTTGAAAGTATCAATGCACAGTTCCTTTTTCATGTTGTCACGCATGATCAGGGAGAGGATTTCTCCATTATAACAGTCAAGTATTGGAGAAATATACAGCTTTCCGTCTTGACATTGAATCTGAGAAATATCGGTCAGAAGCTTCTTCAATGGCTGTGTAGCTGAGAAATCCTGTTTGATTAGATTTTCCTGTTCCTGGATTTCTGTTGTAGCATGAGTAAGACCTCTGGGTTTGCGATGCGGCTTATGGAGCCATCCTTTCTCTCGCATGATCCGAGTAATACTCCGAATTCCTGCTTTAATTCTTTTTTGAAGAAGAGCTAATTGCATTCTGGGCGCACCGTAGTTATCGTTATAAGGAGATTCATCCAGAATTTCTTGCATAGCAGCCGAAAGAATAGCGTCCTTACCCGGTTTCCCAAGGTTTCTACGATATTTGTAGTAACCAGAAACGCTGACATGAAGGATCTGACACATAAGCTTCACAGTCCATTTTCGATTATGATGTGTATAAATGAACTGATAGCGCTGATGAGCTCTTACTTCTTTCGGCGTTGTGCGAAAAAACCAAGAGCCTCCTGCAGGATTTCATTGGCATGCTTTAATTCCGCATTTTCTTTCTCAAGCTCACGGATGCGCTGCTCAGCAGGATCAGCAGACATTCTTTTATGGCCGCTTCCGCAGGAATAGTTGTTGCCGTATTTTTTACGATTATTACGCCAACCGGATAATGTATAGTATGGAATCCCCAGTTGCGATGCAGCTGCTTTTACTCCGATCTCATCGGATAGCTTTACTGCTTCATCTTTGAATGATTTGTCGTATTGCATTTTTCTCACCTTCCTATGCATTGATAATATCATAGATTTGGTGAGTTTTGCGACTCTACTTTAAAAGCTTTTGCGGCTTCGAGGATAAAGGATGTGAAAGGTATTGCATTCTATATCAAAAAATGTTATATTAATAATACTTATTGAAAGACAAAGTTCAATAAGACACACTTATTTAATAGTAATTATGGAGAAAATAATACGAGGTGTAAAAAATGCAGGAAATGAAACCGATCAAAGAAGGTAAAGTACGTGAGATTTATGATAATGGCGACAGCCTGATCATGGTTGCAACTGACCGTATCAGTTGCTTTGATGTGATTTTGAAAAATGAGATTACAAAGAAAGGTACTGTCCTTACACAGATGTCTAAATTCTGGTTTGATCTGACAGAAGATATTCTGCCAAACCATATGCTTTCTGTTGACGTAAAGGATATGCCGGAGTATTTTCAGCAGGAGAAGTTTGATGGGAACAGCATGATGTGCCGCAAACTTGAGATGCTTCCGATCGAGTGTATTGTGCGTGGCTACATTACCGGAAGTGGATGGGCAAGCTATCAGAAGACAGGTAAAGTGTGTGGAATCGAACTTCCGGAAGGGTTAAAGGAGTCCGACAAACTGCCGGAGCCTATCTATACACCATCTACAAAGGCTGAAATCGGAGATCATGACGAGAATATTTCTTACGAGCAGAGTATTGAACACTTAGAGAAACAGTTCCCGGGCAAAGGTCAGGAATATGCAGAAAAACTGAGAGATTACACCATTGCATTATATAAAAAATGCGCAGAATATGCATTGAGCAAGGGAATTATCATTGCGGACACGAAGTTTGAATTCGGTCTTGATGAGGAAGGCAACATTGTGGTAGGAGATGAGATGCTTACACCAGACAGCTCCCGTTTCTGGCCGGTAGAAGGATATGAGCCGGGACACGGACAGCCATCCTTTGATAAACAGTTTGCCCGCGATTGGTTAAAAGAAAATGACAACCATGACTGGACACTTCCACAGGAAATTACAGATAAGACGATTGCAAAATACTTGCAGGCATATAAGATGCTGACAGGTGAAGAATTAAAATAATGAGATATCCCCCGGGGACTTTTGCAAAAGTCCCCGGGGGTGTTTTACTTACATGGTTTATCTATCCAAATAGATGAAGGTTCAGTTCCTTAGACAGATGGCGCAGGATGTGTCTTCCCGCGATGCTGTTCCCTTTGCTGTCGAGAGAAGGGCCGAAGATTCCGATTCCCATGCGGTGATCTACGACAGAGAGAATACCGCCTCCGACGCCGCTTTTAGACGGAATCCCTACGTGGACGGCAAATTCGCCGGAACCGTCATACATTCCGCAGGTAAGCATGATCGTCTTTACGACTTTGACAACATTTTCGTCCAACAGACGCTTACCGGTAACCGGATGGATTCCGTTGGTAGCAAGAACGAGTCCGAAGCCGGCAAGACTTTCTGCCGTTACGCTAAGAGAACACATTCTCACATAGAGATCCAGAGTATCCTGGACAGAGTCCATGGCGATGATTCCTTTGCTCTCCAACAGATAAGCAATTGCACGGTTTCGGGATAAATGATTCATTTCAGACTGATAGACGTTGCCGTCCATTACGATATCCGGGTCCATACAGAGCTGTCTTGTGATTTCCAACATATCATCAAAGCTTACAAGGGGAAGCAGATAACTCGTGATTGCGATGGCGCCGGAATTGATCATAGGATTAAACGGGTGATCACTGGAGACATCCAGTTTCACCAGAGAGTTAAAAGCATCGCCGGAAGGCTCCATTCCAACCTTTTCAAAAACTTTATAAAATCCACATTTTTCTAATGCAACTGCAAGAGTAATTACTTTGGAAATACTCTGGATTGTAAATCGGACTTGTGTATCGCCGACAGATTCCCGCACACCGTCACAGGTAAAAATAGAAACGCCCAGTTGATTTTTGTTTACCCGCCCAAGCTCAGGGATGTAAGAGGCAGTTTCGCCAAAGGGAATTTCCTGTCTTGCCAGTTCCATGGCATGTTCCAAGATTTCTTTCAATGTTTGATTTCCTCCTTTTGTATGCGTGAAAACATGGGTCCCTCCTATGAAGCGCTCACAGGAGAGACCCATGCGGTTAGATGGCAATGATATTAAATGAGATCTCTGCGTTTAATATATCCGGGAGTTGCCGGATCAGCGATAATCTCTTTCATTCGAGTGATTTTAGCACCTTTATCAATTACCATGTTTTCAACATGTACATCTTTTCCGATTACAACGTCAGCCAGAATAACACAATTTTTGACTACGGCACCTTCTTTGATTTCGCAGCCACGACCGAGAACAGAATTCTCCAGCTGACCTTTGATCAGGCATCCGTTAGAGACAACAGAACTTTTTACGCTTGCTGAATCAAAATACTGTGTTGGACAGGAGTCGTTGGTTCTTGTGTAGATCGGCCAGTCTTCATGGAACAGCCCGGAAGCTGTTTTGAGGTCGATCAAAGAGATATTTGCATCGTAATAACTCTTGAAGTCATTGGCGGCTGCGAAGAAGCCCTTGTGGGAAATTCCGCGTACATCGAGTGCGTCGCAGGACAGGTTGATCATATCTGCCAATGTATACATAGAAGAAACTTCAACAGAATGTTTTACGATTTCCATGAAGAGTTCAGTCTTCATAATATATGTATCCATGGAAATGTGTTTGTTTTTAGCATTTCCCTGATTGACCTCAAGTCCTAAAACCCCTTTTTGTTTGTTTAGATTTACACAATTACATTTCAAGAAATAGTCTTTTGCATTATCTACTGTGTGATATAAAAGTGTGATATCTGCACCGGATTCGATATGCGCATTGAGAAGCGCATTGTAATCCTGCGTGTAGATCATATAGCTTGGTGCGATAATGACATAAGGTTGATGAGCAGCTTCAATACTCTCCAGATTTTGCGCATAAGCTGCAATATCGGTATTGTAAAAATCTTGTCCCAAACTATTTTCGGTAAAGAGTAATTGCAGTTTGCCGCGTTTGGAGTTGATGTTGTAGTGACGTCCGCTTCCCAGATGTTCTGCAAGGGAGCGAGGCTGTCTTCTAATATATACCTGTACCTGGTCAATGCCGCTGTTACTCATATTTGAAATCGGGAAGTCGATAATACGGTATCTTCCCAGGAAGGAGAATGCGCCCGCTGGACGATAAGCACGTAAGCCGTCAACGCGGACATGATTTCCCGCAAAACTTACAATTCCAAATGCTTTAGCCATATTATTCTACCCCCTTTACATTTTTGGCAACCAGTTCAATGTGCTCGCTCTTGCTGTCGCCGACCTTGGCGCCCTTGCCGATCTTTACTCCATCGGCAACTAGAGCACGAGTTACAACAGCGCCGCTTTCTACGGTTACGCCCGGCATAAGAACACTGTCAATGATCTTAGCACCTTCGCCGACTTTGGCACCGGTAAATAAAACAGAATTTTTTACAGAACCGTCAATCACGCAGCCCTGTGTAATAAATGCGCGTTTGATATCTGCATTAGGTCCGATGTAGTGCGGAAGAGTAGTAACATCTTCGGTATAGATCTTCCACGTAGGATCGTTGAGATCCAGTGGGTTATTAGGATCAAGAAGATCCATGTTAGCCTCCCAGAGAGAATCGATCGTTCCCACATCTTTCCAGTAGCCTTCGAATTTGTAAGCATACAGAGCTTTGCCTTCATTTAAGAAGTTAGGGATGATATCCTTTCCGAAATCATGACTGGAATCAGGGTTTTTCATATCTGCAGTCAGTGCTTTGCGGAGTTGTTTCCAGTTAAAAATATAGATACCCATAGAAGCCAGGTTGCTCTTAGGCTTTTCTGGTTTTTCTTCAAATTCAACGATCTTGCCATTTTCATCTGTGTTCATAATTCCAAAACGACTTGCTTCTTTCATAGGAACGGGAAGAACTGCGATAGTTGCATCCGCGTTGTTTGCCTTGTGGGCATCTAACATTTTGTCATAATCCATCTTATAGATATGGTCGCCTGAGAGAATCAGGATATACTCCGGAGAGTATGTGTCTATAAAATCGATATTCTGAGAAATTGCGTCAGCAGTTCCTCTGTATACATCCAGATTTGAATCTGCTGTCTCACGCGGCGGAAGTACATAGACTCCACTGTCTTTGGCATCCAGACCCCAACGACGTCCGGCAGCCACGTAGCTGTTCAGCAAAATAGATTCATACTGCGTCAGAACACCTACAACGTCAATACCGCTGTTGGCACAGTTACTGAGTGGGAAATCAACAATACGATACTTACCGCCATAGGAAACGGCAGGCTTTGCTACTTTGTTGGTTAACTCATGCAGACGAGATCCTCTACCACCAGCTAAAATCATTGCTAACATATTGTTTTGCTTCATAGTGAGCCCTCTCTTTCATCCTTTCTTAAGCAATATTATACAATTTATCGGACAATAATGCAAATAATTAAGGTGAAAATATACAAGAAAATAGGAAGGAAATAAAACCCAAAATGAAAGCAGAAGAAAATAAGGAGGAAAGTAGTCGGAAGAGTAAAAAAACCTTGATTTCACAAAGCTTGTGTGATACAATATTCTGGCGAATGGAAGTAGGCTTTTTTTTTATGCCTAAAAATGCGGCGGTCTCGCAAACTGCCAAGTAACACGTTAACTTAAGAAATATAAAGCGAGGTGGAAGTTGTGCGTACAAGAATCACATTGGAATGTACAGAATGTAAGCAGCGTAACTACAACATGACAAAGGATAAGAAGACTCATCCGGAGCGCATGGAAACAAAGAAGTACTGCAAATTCTGTAAGTCACACACACTGCACAAGGAAACAAAATAATCGCCGTAAAGGAGTGAAGGTCATGAGTGAAAAAACTCAGAAAAAGAGCTGGTTCAAAGGTCTGAAAGCTGAATTTAACAAGATCATTTGGCCGGATAAGATGACTCTTGCGAAACATACAGCGGCAGTTGTTTCTGTGTCCGTAGTGTTGGGAGCAATCATTGCACTGATTGATTTCCTTGCCCAGTATGGTGTTAATTTCCTGACAAATCTGGGTTAATTGACTGACGAACAAGAAAGGTGAGTTTATGTCAGAGGCAAAATGGTATGTAGTTCATACTTATTCAGGGTATGAGAACAAAGTAAAAGCCAATATTGATAAGACAATTGAAAACAGACATCTGGAAGATCAGATCCTGGAAGTTCGTGTTCCTATGCAGGATGTTGTGGAACTTAAAAATGGAGTGCAGAAAGCAACTCAGAAAAAAATGTTTCCGGGATATGTGCTCATTCATATGATTATGAATGATGACACATGGTATGTTGTGCGGAATACAAGAGGAGTGACTGGATTTGTAGGTCCGGGATCCAAGCCGGTTCCGCTTACAGATGCAGAGATGGCTCCGCTTGGAATTCAAAGAGACGATATTGTTGTGGACTTTGAAGTGGGCGATACAATTCAGGTAATCGCAGGTGCATGGGCAGATACAGTCGGAGTTATTCAGACGATCAATGTTCAGAAGCAGAGTCTTACGATCAATGTTGAGCTGTTCGGTCGCGAAACACCGGTTGAAATTAGTTTCGCAGAAGTGAAAAAGATGTAATTGCTAAAAGTAAAAAATCGTGGGAGGAGCCAGAGAGTTCCGACATCACCACAAGGAGGTAATTGAAATGGCAAAAAAAGTATCAGGTTATATTAAATTACAGATTCCTGCTGGAAAAGCTACACCAGCACCACCGGTTGGACCAGCACTTGGTCAGCACGGAGTAAATATCGTTGAATTTACAAAACAGTTCAACGCCAGAACAGCAGACCAGGGAGATCTTATCATCCCTGTAGTTATTACTGTTTACAATGACAGAAGCTTCAGCTTCATCACAAAGACACCACCGGCAGCAGTTCTTATTAAGAAAGCATGTAAACTGAAATCTGGTTCAGGCGTGCCGAATAAGAAAAAAGTTGCTACAATCACAAAAGCTCAGTTACAGGAAATCGCTGAACTGAAGATGCCAGACTTAAACGCAGCATCTGTTGAGGCTGCTATGAGCATGGTAGCAGGAACATGTCGTTCCATGGGTGTAACAGTTGAAGAATAAGTGGGAGGGGTATCCCGATATGACCACAAGGAGGTTTATTTAGAATGAAAAGAGGAAAGAAATATGTGGAAGCTGCAAAAGCAATCGACAGAGGAACACTCTATGATGTAGCTGACGCAGTAGCATTAGTTAAGAAAACAGCAGTAGCAAAATTTGATGAGACAATCGAGGCTCATATCAGAACCGGATGTGACGGACGTCACGCAGACCAGCAGATCCGTGGTGCAGTTGTACTGCCACATGGAACTGGTAAAAAAGTTCGTATCTTAGTATTTGCAAAAGACGCAAAAGCAGAAGAAGCAAAAGCAGCTGGAGCAGATTTTGTTGGCGGCGAAGAGCTGATTCCAAAGATCCAGAACGAGAACTGGTTTGAGTTTGATGTAGTTGTTGCTACACCAGATATGATGGGTGTTGTTGGACGTCTTGGACGTGTACTTGGACCAAAAGGTCTTATGCCAAACCCAAAAGCTGGTACAGTAACAATGGACGTTACAAAAGCGATTCAGGAAATCAAAGCCGGTAAGATTGAGTACAGACTTGATAAGACAAACATTATCCATGTGCCAGTAGGTAAAGCTTCCTTTACTGAAGAACAACTTGCGGACAACTTCCAGACGCTGATTGATGCGATCAACAAAGCAAGACCAGCAGCAGTTAAGGGTCAGTTCTTAAAGAGCGTGACACTTACTTCTACAATGGGACCTGGTGTTAAGATCAACCCATTAAAATTAGCTTAATCAGATTGCAGATATAATGAAGGCCGTTGCCTTAATGAGAGATCATTAGGGTAACGGCCTTTTTTAATGATATGTACAATGTAAGACAGCTTGACAAATAAGGGAGATATGTACTATATTTAAATTAATATAAATAAAAGGGGTGTGTTAAGATGATTACGCCAATTCAAAAAAATAGAGTATTTGAAGATGTGGCTATACAGATTAAAGAGCAGATAGAACAAGGAGTTTGGAAAGAAGGAGAAAAAATTTTAGGAGAGATGGAGCTGGCAAGGCTTTTTCAAGTGAGTAGAGGTTCTATACGAGAAGCGATAAAGTCTTTGCAAACATTAGGGATTTTGGAGGCACATAGCGGGCAGGGAACATTTGTTGCGCCGAATGCGTTGCAAAAACTCAGTAATAATCGATTGACAGAAATGGTAACGGATGAAGCATATTATGATGAAATTCTAGAGTGCAGATATATTATTGAATCTCAGGCGGCATATATTGCAGCAAAGGTTTGCACAGAAAAAGATATTGATTATTTGATGCGTTCCTATAATGAGATGATGGAATATACAGAAAAAAGAGAGATAAAAAAGTATAACGCCTGTGGTCATGCGTTTCATGCGTACATTGTAGACTTAATGAATAATGAGATTTTATCAACATTTTATGCGTCGATTGTACCTTTGTTGTATGAAGAGCGAGAAACGTTTTCTAATACAATGGACATGGAGAAGATATTGGAGGCGCACAAACAGCATTTGGAATTGATTGAAGCGTTAAAAGAGCATAATCCAGATAGGGCAAAGGCAATAATTGAGCGCCATTTAGGATGGAAAATTAAAGATAAGAATTGGGAATAATATGTGAAAATATTTAAAAAGAGTGTCATATTGACGCTTTTTTTTTAATTTGTCTGTTTATATATTGACAAATATTAAACGTGTGATATAATCTTATTAAATCGTAAAGCTGTAGGACAGCTTTACAATACGACTATTAAACAAATATATATTTCTGAAGGAGGAAGAAAATGAAAAGAAAAATTATTAGTGTACTTCTTGTATGCGCAGTGACCGCTTCAATGCTTATCGGCTGCGGTGGTGGTAAAGAGAACGGTGGATCATCAAATTCAGGTGGAGAAGAAAGAGTTTGGAAATTTGCACACACAAGAGCAGAAGGAACGGAAAACGATGTAATTGCGCGTGATTTTGCAGATAATTTAACATCTTCCATTGATAATTTGAAGATTGATATTTATCCAAATAATCAGCTTGGCGATTATACCGTAGTGCAGGAAGCTACCGGAATGAACGAGGTTCAATTGATGTTTGGTTCTATGTCGCCAACGGTAGATTCCACGTTGTCTGTGCAAATTGCTCCATATCTTGTTTCGAATTGGGATGAGGCAAAAGAATTATACAATTCAGAAGATGGCGCGATGTATAAGTATGTGGAAGAAAGACTGGTGGATCAGAATATTAAACTATTAGCTGTTGTGCCGAAATATTTTGGCTCTATTATGGCGACGGGTGAGATTAATAATATAGATGACCCTACGTCAAAAAAAGGAATGAAGATAAGAGTACCACAACAAAATGCTTTTGAAAAGTTTGCTTCAACGATTGGCTTTAGCGCGACTCCATTGCCGACGGCAGATACATTTACAGCTTTGCAGACAGGTGTTGTAGAAGCTGTATCAGGAGGTGGAGTGGAGCAGTACTTTAATGATTATGGTGAACTTTGTAAAGCGGTTTATTGTATGAGGACTCATATGGAGTGTCACTGGATTTATATGAGTATGGAAACGTGGGATAGTTTATCTGAAGAAGAACAGAAAATAGTAACAAAATACGCGAAAGAAGTAGAGGAAAAAGCGTTTGCTAGCGCGCCAGAGAATGAAGAACAATATATTAAGAAATTCGAAGAAAAGGGTGTTACAGTTTATCAGCCAGAAGAAAGCGTGATAAAAGCTTATACTAAGTATGTGCGTGAAAAGGTATGGCCAGAAATTGCTGCAGATTATGGTGATGCGTGGGAAGAAATTACAAGTCATATAGAATAGGCAAGGAGGAGTTTCTTATGAAAGGATTTGCTTCTAATGTGAATCGATTATTAGATGCAATCGGAAAAATTTGTGAAGTGTTTTGTTCAGTAATCGCATTGGCGATGGTTGCGTTGGTAACTGTTCAGGTTATTTTAAGAATGTTAAATATGCCGTTGTTTGGAATAGAGGAATTATTAAATTTTCCAACAATATGGATTTACTTTATTGGAGGAGCGTGTGCTGCTTATACCAATGCACATATAGAATGTGGGATTATTAAAGCGTTATCTAAAAATCAGAAAAAAATATTAATTGCAGAGTTAGTAAGCAGCATATTGGCGAGTGGACTGGCAATTTATGTACTGAAGTGGGGATACGAATATTCGTCATACTGTCTTCAGATTAACAAAAAAAGTCCGGTGCTGGGAATACCAATGCCATTAGGCGAGTTATTTATCATGATAGGTTTGACACTGATGGCATTATACACAGTTGTTAAATTAATCAAAATACTTGTTACTTTTAAAACGGTATGGAAAGGAGGAGAATAATCATGGATGTAATGTTAGCATTTGGAATATGTATGTGTTTATTGCTGCTTCTGCTTTTGCTTGGAGTTCCGCTTCCATATTGTTTTGCGGGGGCTCTGGCATTTATGGTTATGACTTGTGGGATTCCTATTAAATCGCTGCTTGTATGGGGATACTCTCAGATGATAAGCCCTTCTCTTCTGGCAGTACCGATGTTTGTGATTGCAGGTAACTTGATTGCTGAGAGTGGAATTGCGGAGAAGTTAATTGCTCTTTCCAGAGTTTTTGTCGGGAAGGTAAGAGGCGCTCTTGGTGTTATTTGTGTTGTGGTTTGCGGAATTATGGGGGCAATTTCAGGGAGTGCCTTTACAGGAATTGCTGCACTTGGAAGTATTATTATTCCAGAATTAAGGAAAGAGGGATATTCCAGAGGATTTGCAACATCATTGGTAACATGTTCTTCAATTTTGGGAAGCTTGATTCCGCCGAGCGTACCGTTGATTATTTATGGTTGGGCAACGGGAACTAGTATTCTTGCGGGCTTTATGTCGACAGTTATTCCGGGAATTATTACTATTATTACATTTTCGGCGCTTAATGTAGTTTATGCAAGAAAATATGCGGGTAAAGGCGAGGTGGTAGTAGAAGGAATAGTACCAGAACAGATGAAATCAAAGAGAAGAACGTTGTTTGAATCTATTCCTGCATTGTTGATGCCGGTTATCATTTTGGGAGGCATCTATGGCGGTATCTTTACTGCCACAGAAGCAGCAGCGGTTTGTGCAACTCTTGCGATTGTTCTTGGAATCTTTGTTTATAAGAAATTGAAAATAAGAAATACAAGTGATATGCTGCGGTCAACCGCTTCCTCTATAGGCTCTATTTTTATGATGATTTTCTTCTGCTTGCTTTTGAGTCAGGCGATGACAAGGCTTATGATTCCGCAGAAGTTGGTAGAAGTGTTTCTTGGTTTTACGGATAATAAATATGTAGTTTTATTGATGGTAAATGTATTTCTTCTTTTTGTGGGAATGATTGTAAATGACACAACAGCAATCATGCTGTGTGCTCCGTTATTACTGCCTTTGGTTACGAGTTATGGGATTTCTCCGGTGCATTTTGCCGCTATTATGGTAGTCAATCTGTCAGCAGGATGTTTGACCCCGCCATATGCGAGTGTATTGTATTTTGGAATGAAAATAGGAAACGCATCTTTTGGTGAAATGATGAAGAATACGGCAGTGTTTCTTGTAGTTGGATATTTGCCGGTTGTACTTTTGACTACTTACATTGAGCCGATTTCTATGACGTTACCGAGGATTATGGGATTAGTATAGTGTGTGGAACAGAAGGAGGAAAGAATGGCTACAAGTGTATTTGAAATTATAGGGCCCATTATGGTTGGACCATCCAGTTCGCATACTGCAGGTATGGCAAGAATTGGTATGATGGCAAATAGAATTATAAATGAAGAGCCAATAGAAATTCATCTGGAGCTGAGTCCGAAAATGAAGACAACTTATTTTGGGCATAAATCAGACGCTGCATTATTTGGTGGAACAATAGGGATGAAAGAAAGTGATTCGGAAATTCGAGATGCAATAAAGATTGCCAATAAAAAGGGAATTTGCACATCTGTAGATATGCTCCCGGAGGGGAAATATCCTCAAAACTCTGCGAGAATTACAGTGACTCGGTCGGGAGGAGAACAACATTCGATTACAGGGACCTCTGTAGGCGGAGGAAGTATTGTTATCAGTGAAATAGACAGAGTGCCAATGGAAATTACTGCGGATGCCTATCATTTGATTATATGGAGTAAGGGCGCACTGCCGGAAGAACTTTTTGCTTTGAAAGGTAAGGTTCAGAAAGGAATCCGTAGTGACGGCATACATATTACAAGTATAACAAGCGTAGATGCTCCAGATAAATCTGAAATGGAAAGAATTAAGTTAAGGGAGGGGGTTTTGAAAGAAAGTCTGGTTAAACCGGTGTTGGAGTATGGCGTTTCCAGAGAGGATAGAATAGTGTATCGCTCTTGTGTAGAAGCGTGTGAGGCTGCAAGAGAAAGAGGAATTTCCCTTGCTGAATTGGCAATTGATTATGAGGCGCAGCGGTCTGGGTTTGAAAAAGAGGCTATTATAGAGCGAATGTATAAACATTTGCAGCAGATGAAAAAATCTGTGGAAAAAGGGAAGCAGGAAAATAAAATGCTGTATAATCTTACCGGCGGGAAAGATGGTAAGAAAATGTGGGAATATGCAGATGAAGAAAACACAATTTCTGGAGGCATTGTACCAAGAGCCGTAGCAATGGCTCTTGGAGTAATGGAGTATAATGGCTCTATGGGTTGTCTGGTAGCAGCACCAACGGCGGGGTCATCAGGAATTATCCCCGGTTGTATGGTGGCAATACAAGAGAAGTACAGATTTACGGATGAACAGATTGTTAATGCTCTGTTTGTTAGTGCATTGATGGGCGTGATTATGGCTGAGAGAGAGGTATCCTTTTCGGGGTCAGTAGGTGGATGCCAAGGAGAGGTAGGGGTTTCTTCGGCTATTTCAGCGGCAGGTCTGGCAAGTTTATTTACAGTGAAACCAGAAGTATGTGCAGAAGCAATGGCGTTGTGTTTGAAAAATCTTTTAGGGTTAGTATGTGACCCGATAGCCGCTCCGATTGAAGTTCCGTGTATTAAACGCAATGCTGTGGGCGTTGCAAATGCGTTTATTTCAGCAGATATGGCGCTTGCGGGAATACAGAGTTTTATTCCGCCGGACGAAGTGATTGATGCTCTGGTGGATGTTGAGAGACGTTTGCCGCCAGAGCTAAAATGTGCAACCGTTGGCGGGCTTGCGTGTACTTGTACTGCAAAACGAGTAAAAAAAGAACTTGGTCAATAAATAAAGTGGAAATAATGCAGATATAAATTATCAAAAACTCTCAAATAAGTCTTAAAGTGGTTTGTTTGAGGACTTTTGAGATTGTAAGAAAAAGGGACTGTTGACAAACTAAAGAAAAAGTACCTCCCGTGTCTAATATAGTAATTATACCACATGGAAGATATTTTTTTCTTTAGTTTGTCAAAGTTTCACATTCTCGATTTTTTGTGGAAATGTTTTTGAAGCTATTCAATGAAGCTATTCAACATTCTTACTTCTTCGGCAGTGAGAAGATAAATTCCGTCCCCACGCCTTCGGTGCTCACCACGTTGATATTTTCATCGTGAGACTGGATGATTTCCTTTACAATGGCAAGACCAAGTCCGGTGCCTTTCTTGTCTTTTCCTCTTGATAAATCGGTTTTGTAAAAACGTTCCCATATTTTGTTCAAAGATTTTCGCGGGATTCCGATGCCGTAGTCTTTTACGGATGTGTAGACCTTGTCTCCGCGCTCGGTTGTCTCGATCGTAATGACAGAATCCAAATCACTGAATTTGATCGCATTGTCGAGTAGATTATACAGTACCTGCTGTATCTTTCGCCTGTCAGCGACAACTTCCAGATGTTTTGTGGCAAATACAAGCTCGATAGAAATCTTTTTCTGAGTGCAGACGCCTTCGAAGGAAGCGGCAACATTTTTTATTACTTCGTGGATATCAAAAGGTACTTTATTAAGAAGAAGATTCTTCGTGTCAAATTCGTTGAGTGTCAGGAGATCTTGGGTAAGATCGGTAAGACGCTCGGTTTCAAACAGAATGATTTTCAAATATTTTTCCTGCATTTCCGGCGGGATTGTTCCGTCCGCCATAGCCTCTACATAACCCTTGATGGAAGTTAACGGTGAGCGGAAATCGTGGGAGACATTTGCCACGAATTTTTTCTGATAGTCTTCCATATCCCGAAGCTGAGACGACATGTAATTCAGAGAAGCAGAGAGATATCCCATCTCATCCTCGGTGTTGACGGGAATCTCGTATTCCAGATTGCCGGAAGCATACTGTTTCGCGGCTTCCGTGATCTTGCTCAGCGGCCGGTATACAAAGAACTGGAAGGCAAGCAGGATCACAAAGGATAAAACGAAGATGACTGCCAATGTAATATAGGCAGAGTGCATCAGAATATCGTGAAGCTCCGTAATATCATCCATGCTTTTGTGAATCAGAAGATACCCTTTTGGAGCGTAGTCATAAATGACGGGAGCAATGACGGTAATTACATCTTCGTTAAAATATCCGTGATAATCTCCAATCTGATACTGATCACTTCCGCTTTCCGCAGGGTTAAAATCAGCGACACTGTAAGGGGCTGCCGGAAAATCATCTGCCTGCGCAGATGCGATCATAGTTCCGTCACTGTCTACAAACCAGATGGAGGCATTCAAATGCTGTTCCATGCCGGTAAGCTGCATGTTGACATTGCTCAGAGAAACCTGACCGGAGAAATATACGGGCAGATAATTAGTTGCAACCATGTTGGCATCCTTGTAGACGGCGGAAGAAATCCCTTTGGTCAAAGGAGCATTTACCAGGCCGGAAGTAAGGGTTGCCACGGTGAAAAGGCTTAAAAAGCCAAATATAATATAAATAATAATAAATTTCAAATACAGTGTGCTTTTCATAGTTATTTTGTTTCGAATTTATATCCGATTCCCCATACGGTGCTTAGTTTCCATGTGTCGTGATCTTTGATCTTCTCTCGGAGCCGCTTAATATGTACATCTACAGTACGGGTGTCTCCAATGTATTCGTATCCCCAGATCTGATCCAGGAGCTGTTCTCTTGTAAATACTTGATTCGGAGATGCGGCAAGGAAATAGAGAAGTTCCAGTTCTTTTGGCGGCATTTCTACATTTTTCCCGTCTACTATGACAGAATAATTCGTCAGATTAATCGTGATACCTGCATATTCCACGCATTTTCCGCGATCCTCGGAAGAATTTTCTTTTTTGGGAATCTCGTGGTAACGTCGAAGGACAGCTTTCACACGGGCAACCATTTCTTTGGAGTCAAACGGTTTAATAATATAATCGTCGGCGCCTAATTCCAGACCGAGTACCTTGTCGAATACTTCGCCTTTGGCGGACAGCATAATGATCGGTGTGTTAGATCTGGAACGGATCTCACGGCATACTTGATAGCCGTCAATGCCCGGAAGCATTAAGTCCAGCAGAATGAGATCCGGATGGTAGGTGTCGAATGCAGTGAGTGCATCCTCGCCATTGTGTACCATTGTCGTTTCGAAACATTCTTTTGTTAAATACAGAGAAATCAACTCTGCAATATTTTCGTCATCGTCTACAATTAAGATTTTTTGCTTATTTACCATATTACTCCCCTTTATCTATTTTAATTCTGCAATGGTTACGCCGGCATCTCCCTCGCCGAATTCACCTAAGCGGAAGGAGCGGACATGTTTTTGTCTTCGCAGATATTGATGGATTCCTTTGCGAAGCGCTCCGGTTCCTTTTCCGTGTACGATTCGTACAGAACTTAGATGTGCGAGACTGGCGTCGTCCAGATATTTGTCGAGCTCTGCGACTGCTTCGTCTACGGTTTTTCCAAGCAGATTGATCTCTGTGCTGACGGAGAGAGATTTACTCATTTTAATCTTGCCTTTTCCACCGGCACGGGTCGTTTTCTTAAGATAAGCAGGTGTCTCATCAATGATCTCTAGATCAGAAATATTTACCTGTGAGCGGAGAATACCCATCTGTACGGTAAGATTTCCCTTGTTGTCGGGAAGGGAAGCAACGGTACCGTTAATGTTCATGCTTAGAACTTTGACAGATTCTCCCAATTTGAAATCGGATGGTTTATATTCTTTCTTCGGTTTTGCCGGTTCCTTCATCATACCGCTTCTGGTTGATTCCATTTTCTTGCGGATTCGTTCCCGCTCCCGCTCCATTTCGGCAGCGGAAATATTTGCCTTGCCGAATTTGTGGAAGTTACGCATAGTTTCGTCAGCAGTTTCCTTTGCTTCTGCAAGGATAGCATGCGCTTTTTCATTTGCTTCTCTGAGAATACGGTCGCGCTGTTCTTCCAGTTTTTCCTGCTTTTTCTGCGTCTCTTGTTTGAGACGTTCAATCTCACGTTTGTAAGAGGCGATAGTTTCCTGCTCTTTCTCGATTGTTCGGCGGCTGGTCTCCAGATCGGTTAAGATATCTTCAAAAGATTCGTCCTGTTCGGTAAGTCTTGTCTTAGCATCCTCGATAATAAAATTTGGAAGTCCCAGTTTTCCCGCAATAGCGAAAGCGTTACTTTTTCCGGGGATTCCGATTAAAAGATGGTAAGTAGGGCGAAGCGTTTCTACATCAAATTCACAGGAAGCGTTCTCAACTCCCGGTGTGGAAAGTGCATATACCTTTAATTCACTGTAATGAGTGGTAGCCATTGTACGGATACCGCGCATGTGAAGGTGATTTAAAATAGAAATCGCGAGAGCGGCACCTTCGGTCGGGTCTGTTCCTGCGCCCAGCTCGTCAAATAATACCAGCGACTGATCATCTACTTTCTTTAAGAAAGAGACGATATTTGTCATATGAGAGGAAAAGGTACTCAGGCTCTGTTCGATACTTTGTTCATCTCCGATGTCTGCGTAAACTTCCGTGAAAACAGCAAGCTCGGAGCGGTCAAGAGCTGGAATGTGAAGACCTGCCTGACCCATTAATGTAAAGAGTCCGACGGTTTTTAATGAGACGGTTTTACCTCCGGTATTCGGACCGGTAACGATCAGAAGGTCAAACGTATCCCCAAGAGTCAGTGTGATCGGAACAACACTTCTCTTATCCAGAAGAGGGTGCCGTCCTTCACGTATGTGGATGCGACCTTCGGTATTGAACAGAGGAAGGGATGCATTCATATCAATGGCAAGTGATCCCTTTGCAAAAATAAAATCCAGTGTTCGAAGTACCGTGTAGTCGGTCTGGATGTCGGAAATGTATTCTGCAGCATCCGCACTTAAGCGCGCAAGGATTACCTGAATCTCTTCCTGTTCTTTTCCATAGAGTTCTTTTAAATCATTATTTAATTTTACGACAGCCATTGGCTCTATAAAAAGCGTAGAACCGGTGGAGGACTGATCGTGGATCATACCGGGAACCTGACTTCGGTATTCAGCCTTGACCGGGATACAGTAACGGTCTCCGCGCATGGTAATGATCGGATCCTGAAGGTAGGTGCGAAGAGAGCCATTTACCATACCGGACAAGGTAGCGTGCACTTTGTCATTGATCTGTGCCATCTGTCTTCGGATATGTTTCAGTGCAGGACTTGCCTCATCACTGATTTCATCTTCTTCGATAATACATCTTCGAATCTCAGTTGTCAGAATAGATACCGGATTTAACTGGGCAAAATAGCTGTCCAGACAGTCTTCGGTATCATCGGCGTTATCGTGACGTCCGTATGCTTTCGCACGTCCGGCAGTTTCTAACAGCTTGCAGATACGCAGAAGCTCTCCGCTTCCGAGAGAACCGCCGATCTCCAGACGGCGCAGAGAATCATTTACCGGATTACAGCCACCAAAAGAAGGCCGTCCTTTTTTGACGATCCTTGTGAAAGCGGCGCCGGTCTCCTCCTGGGCAATCTGAATGTCAGAAAGTGAAGTCATAGGCTTTAAACGGCGGCATAACTCCTTACCACTGAATGAAGATGCATGGTCTGTTAATAATTCTATAATTTTGTTGTATTCTAATTTTGCTAATGTTTTTTTATTCATAATCTCACCTAGACCTATTCTAACCTATTTGGACGATAAAGAAAAGGATAAATATTGAACATTTCCCATGGATACGCTATACTGTAGAAAGGATTGTAAAGGAGAGCGGACCACTTATGGATGAGCAAAAGAATCAAGAACAGCCGGAACTTAATGAAGCGCCGGAAGAGTATTCTTTTTTACAGGAAGTGATTAAAGATGAGGCAGGCGGCCCGAAGAGGTTAAAAGCTAAGATTCTGCGTATGATCGGTTTGGGATTTATATTCGGAATAGTCGCCTGCTTTAGTTTTTGTCTGCTTTATCCGGTGATTTCCGAGCATTTATCAGGAAATCCAGAGGAAGTTACAATTCCGAAAGATACGGAGGAAGAGCCGGAAGGCGAAGTGACAGAAGCAGAGAAAGAAAAACCGGAAGAAGAGTTCGCCGTGATGATGGATCAGCTGGATGAAGCCGCAAGAAAAGTTCGAAAGAGTGTGGCAGAGATCCGGGTTATTTCTCCGGAAGGAAATAGCGAGAAGACTGTAGACAGCGTGGAGAAGTTATCCGGTGTGATCATGGCTGATAACGGGCAGGAACTTTTAATTCTCGGGCAGGTACCCAGCGGAAAGAGCGGGGAGAAGATTGAGATTGTTCTTGCTGATGAAACACTACATCCGGCAGCTCTGAAAATGGAGGATGTGAATCTGGATCTGTGTGTATATAGTATTAACCGCGCAGATATTTCAGAGAAAACATGGGAGAAGATCAGCGTGGCGGCGCTTGGAAGCTCTTATGCCGTACAGACAGGAAATATAGGCATTCTGCTCGGAAAACCATTTGGAACGGAAGATGCAGTAAGCTATGGAAAAATCATTTCCTATGAGGAGAAGGCAAAAAAAGCAGATGGAGAATACGGTTTTATCGGCGTAGAAGCGGCCGGTTTTAGTGGGGGAAGCGGAGTGATCGCGAATCTGGAAGGGCAGATTATCGGAGTGATTTCGCACAGCATCTTCTCAGATGGAACCGGTGCGAATGATGGACGCATTTACGGATATGGGATTTCAGATATCAAAGGCATCTTAGAACTTCTTTCTAATGGAAGTTTGATTCCGTATGTAGGAATTCTCGGTACAGATGTGACAGAAGAGATGTCGGAGCAACGGGGAATTCCGTCCGGCGTGTATGTAGATGAAATCGAAGCAGATTCTCCTGCAATGGAGGCAGGGGTTCAGTGCGGTGATGTGATTACTTCGATCAATGGGGAGTCTGTCAGCAGGATGCAGTTCTATAATAATCAGCTGATGGATCAGAAAGAAGGAGACACTTTGCGGCTGCAGGGATTCCGCAAAGGAGCAGGCGGTGAATATGTAGATATCAGTTTTACGGTGACCGTCGGAACCAAAAAATAAACAGACAAAAACAATAGAAAGAGGCAGCAGGGAATATGAGATATATTAATACATTAGTAGAAGGCGAGACAATACGAAATATATATTTGTGTAAAGGGAAGAGAAGCGCAGAGACAAGAAACGGGAAACCGTATGACAATCTGATCCTGCAGGATAAAACAGGAACATTAGACGGTAAGGTGTGGGACCCGAATTCCAGTGGCATCGCAGATTATGATGAGATGGATTTTATTGAAGTATACGGAGATGTGGTCAGCTACAACAATAATCTGCAGCTGAATATCAAACAGATCAGAAAGGCGTATGAGGATGAATATATTGCAGCAGACTATATGCCGACCAGTGAGAAAAGTACAGACAGTATGTATGGAGAATTGTTAGGGTTTATCCATCAGATCGGAAATACATATCTGCGTCAGATCGTGGAATATTATTTCGTAAATGATGAAGAATTTATCAGAATATTCAAAGGACATTCCGCAGCAAAGACCGTTCATCATGGCTTCGCAGGAGGATTGTTGGAACATACGTTAAGCGTAGTGAAGTTCTGTGAATATATGGCGGGGGCATATCCAATCTTAAATAAAGATCTGTTGTATGCTGCTGCAATCTGCCATGACATTGGAAAGACAAAAGAATTATCACCATTTCCGGAAAATGATTACACAGACGACGGACAGCTTCTCGGGCACATTGTGATCGGTGTGGAAATGGTCAGCGAGGCGGCAAGAAACGTTCCGGGCTGTCCGGCAGGTTTGGTGAGCGAATTAAAACACTGCATTATCGCACATCACGGCGAATTAGAGTACGGTTCTCCGAAAAAACCGGCATTGGCAGAAGCGTTGGCGTTGAATTTCGCAGACAGCACAGACGCAAAAATGCAGACATTGACAGAAATCTTTAAAGACAAGCACACGACAGAGTGGTTAGGATATAACCGCATGTTTGAATCAAACTTACGAAAAACGAAAATGTAATTTGGGACGTAGCCTTTTTGCAAAAGGCTACGTCCCAAATTACAATATGACCTGTCCCAAATTGAGAAATGGAGTATATATATGCAGAAAAATGATATTGTAAAAGTTAGGATCGAGGATGTCGGAGTCGGTGGCGAGGGCATCGGAAAGGTTGATGGATATACGCTTTTTATTAAGGATGCGATTATCGGTGATGTGGTGGAAGCAAAGATTATGAAGGCGAAAAAGAATTATGGCTATGCAAGGCTTATGAATATTCTTACGCCATCAGAATATCGTGTGGGAAACCCGGTCTGTCAAGTGGCAAGAAAGTGCGGCGGCTGTCAGATTCAGGAGATGAAGTATGACCGGCAATTAGAATTTAAGAATCAGAAGGTACGTGGAAATCTTATGCGAATTGGCGAGGTTCCAGAGCAGCTTCTTGATCAGATTATGGAGCCGATTGTCGGAATGGATGAGACAGAAGGCCTTGGAGGTCCTTATCATTATCGTAACAAGGCGCAGTTTCCAATCGGGACAGACAAAGAAGGCAATGTCGTAACCGGCTTTTATGCGGGCAGAACTCATTCGATTATTTCTAATACGAATTGTGCGCTGGGCGTGGAAATTAATGAACAGATTTTAAAATTGATTCTGGAATTTATGAAGGAATATCGTATTAGCGCGTATGATGAAGAGAAACATCAGGGGCTTGTGCGTCATGTATTGATTCGCTATGGATTTACAACAAAACAAATCATGGTATGTCTTGTGATAAATGGGGAGCGAGTGCCCCATGGAGAAGTGCTGGCGAAGCGATTGGCTGAGATTGAAGGAATGACCAGCGTTACATTAAGTGTCAATAGAGAGAAAACAAATGTGATTATGGGAAATGTGATAAAACCTCTATGGGGACAGATGTACATTACAGACTATATCGGAGATGTCAAATATCAGATTTCTCCGCTTTCGTTCTTTCAAGTAAATCCGGTACAGACAGAAAAATTATATAAACTGGCGTTGGAATATTCAGGGCTAAATGATGTTTCCTGTGGCAATCCAAGAGATAAGGTTGTGTGGGATCTGTATTGTGGAATCGGAACAATTTCCCTTTTCCTTGCGCAGAAAGCAGGAAAAGTATATGGTGTGGAAATTGTGCCGCAGGCAATTGATGATGCCAGAAATAATGCGAAGATAAATGAAATTGAAAATGCGGAATTTTTCGTTGGAAAGGCAGAAGAGGTGCTGCCTCAGTATTACGAAAATTATGCGAAAGAGCATGGCGGCGAGACAGCTCATGCAGATGTGATCGTGGTAGACCCGCCGAGAAAAGGATGTGAAGAATCCCTTCTTCAGACGATGGTGGATATGAAACCGGAACGGATCGTGTATGTAAGCTGTGACTCTGCAACACTGGCAAGAGATGTGAAGTTCCTGCGAGGGAATGGGTATGAGCTTCAGAGAGTCAGGGCAGTAGACCAATTTCCGCATACGGTGCATACAGAAAGCATCGTGTTGCTTTCCAAATTTAAATCCAATTAGTTGAAGAATATCAATGTGGCATTAGAGATAAATGAACTTGATCTGACGCGGCGGGGAGTAAAGAAATCTATGAGGAAATCAAGAATGATGTTTTGAAGTAAAGAGGATTGAAAGTCTGCAACCCATATATTGCACAGGTAAAGCAGAAATACGGCATTATTGAGGGGGCAAATCATAACCTCCCCAAAATCGGGAAATTCCAGATAGCCGAAGTATTCGCCAGAGAAAGAAGCCGCTGTACGAGCTGTGTTGAAATTTGGGGGCATGGTATAAATAATTAAGGTATTATGTTTAGAAAAGGGATTGTATGTTAAGTAATATTATTTAGGAATCAAAGAATTATTGTGGATGAATCAAATGGAAGCTATAGATATTGTGACAGTACATGAAGTCGTAAAAGAGAAAGTAAATTTGTTAAATCGTAATATGAAATAAAATTTTGAGAAAATATTAATTGGTTGCTTGGAATGACAGGACGGTGAAAAAATGAAGAAATCAGAAGATAGATTACATATAGTGGAGAATGAAATTCTCATTTATCAAACGGAAGACGGACAGACGAAAATAGATGTTAAATTAGAAGACGAGACCGTTTGGCTTACGCAGGCACAATTATGTGAACTATACCAAACCAGTAAATCCAATATCAGTGAGCATATCAAACACATTTTTGAAGAGGGCGAATTGGAAGAAAATTCAGTTGTTCGGAAATTCCGAACAACTGCAGCTGATGGAAAAAACTATAATATAATCCATTATAATCTTGACATGATTATTTCTCTGGGCTATCGTGTAAAATCCAAAATTGCAACTAATTTCCGTCGCTGGGCTACTGAACGATTAAAAGAGTACATGATAAAAGGTTTTACCATGGATGATGAACGATTGAAAAATCTGGGTGGTGGTAATTACTGGAAAGAGTTATTAGACCGTATTCGGGATATCCGCTCATCTGAAAAAGTGATGTACCGACAAGTGCTTGACCTTTATGCAACAAGTGTTGATTATGATCCCAAGAGTAGTGAATCTATTGCATTTTTCAAAATGGTACAAAATAAATTGCACTATGCAGCACATGGACATACAGCAGCAGAAGTTATATACGAGCGTGCAGACGCCAGTCAGCCTTTTATGGGACTAAAAAGTTTTTCTGGTGATTTTCCTGCATTGAAAGATATCAGTATTGCAAAAAATTATCTCAACGATGAAGAGTTAAAGATACTAAATAATATTGTATCGGGATATTTTGATTTCGCAGAGATTCAAGCTATGCGCCATAATCCCATGTATATGTCAGATTATGTGGAGCACCTTGATAATGTTTTAAAAACAACAGGTGAAAAAGTGTTGCAAGGAGCTGGAACGATTAGCCATGCGCAGGCAATTGAAAAAGCAACAGAAGAATATCGTAAATATCAGGTGCAGAATTTATCACCGGTTGAAGAAGAATACTTGGAAAGCATTAAAAATATTCACAGTACAGTAAAGAAAAACAGTAAGAATTAATTTTCATAAAAGAAATTTTTAGAAGCTGGTAAAAATACAAGTTTGGACAACGGTACTCATGTCGAGATGGTTGTTCAATTATCTCTCAAAAATTATATACAAAAAGAAAAGGCTTCGTATCCTAGTATTAAAAAGTATGTGAAGGATAAAATGGTGTAAATTATCGGAAATCAAAGAAAGAAAATCTTGATATAGAACACTATCCATCACAGAAAAAGGAATATATAAAAGAAGCACTACGATATTTTTGGGCGCTTACTTACATAGAGATATAAGATAAGGTTTACATCATAGTTTAGAGAATGGTATAAGCCTTTTTTTATCGGATTTTTATATGAGAGTAAGTATTAAAGTAAATATTATCTTGCTTATGGGGCGCAATCTGTCGTGTAGAACGCACACTGGAGGTTGATGCTCAAAGTTAGTCCCGTCCGGAAATGATAATTCAGATAAAGTGTGCTATTACCAATAAGAAAATCAAAAAAATATATTTTTTATAAAACTTTTTCCAACCTTCACCTGTCTAAGTAGTGTAACAAAGGGGTTGAACCTAAAACCTTAAATTATTTAGATAAAGGAGGAAGAGGAAATGAAAGTAAGACCAACTTGTACGGATTCAGCTGGAAATGGATATTACCAAGGGACGGATGGGAAAATTTATTATGGAAATGTAAAAATGGATACTTTTTGTGAGAAATGCGGAACCAGATTGAATTCGTAGAAAGTATTTAAAAGGGGCTGTCGGTTAATGACAGTTCTAAATAGGGGAGGCAGATGACTCATTTCGAGTCATCTGTCTCCCCTAAAATTTTACCTATAAAAAGAGAAAAAGGTGGCTAACGACAACCACCTTCGCTCCGTTACATTGTATAATGTAACTATGAACAGTAATAAGTATTATAACGAATTTTTTGAATTAGGGCAACAGAAAATCAACTTCAACTTCTACGAATTGAGTTTACCTGATGACGATCCCGTCTTTACCCTTAAAAAAGTTATGGAGGAAATGGATTTTACAGCTTTATTAGCACAGTATTCAGGCAAGGGGAAACACGGGTTTAATCCAATCATGAAGTATGGAGTCCTTACATATGCAAACATGCGTGGCATTCGCGAGATAGACCGCATTGTGGAACTATGTAAAAGAGATCTGGCATTCATCTGGCTCTCGCAAGGAGAACAGCCAAAAAGAGATGCCTTTTATGATTTTATAAACAAGAAACTTACACCGGAAATATTAGATGATCTGAATTATCAATTGCTACGACGCTTAAAAAAGGAAGGTCTGATCACATTAGAGGCGCTTTTTATCGATGGTACGAAGATAGAAGCCAATGCAAACCGTTACACTTTTGTTTGGCGTGGAACTTTGAACTATCATCTTGTGGGACTTCTTGACAGCATAGATTCTCTTTATCACAAATACAACGTACTGTTAGAAGATAATGGATATAACGAAAAATACGGATTAGGAAATGCAATGATGTTTATTATCGAAGGTATGGATAAAGTGCGTGCAGTGATTGAAAAGAATCGGAAGCGGAAACTCACAAAACACAAAAAACTGCCAAACAATACCATCATTGAGATTGACAATTGTTCTCCGTTGGATATATTAAAGTTGCAGAAAAACCTGATGATGATAGCAGAGGGCGAAGGAATCGGATTCGTTTACGGAAAAGGAAAGAAAAAATCTGAAATACAGCAGCTTTATGAAGAATTAGATGTTTGCGGCAGCAAACTTATGGAATATAAAGAATGTTTTGAAGTCATGGGAAAAGAACGTAACAGTTATTCCAAGACAGATCTGGAAGCAACTTTCATGAGGATGAAAGATGATCATATGATGAATGGTCAGCTCAAACCAGCTTACAATGTTCAGATTGCAGTAGAGAATTACTTCATTGTTCATGCATATGTAAGTAACGACAGAACAGATTACAACACATTGATTCCAGTTGTCCAAAAACATATCCATGCTTTTGGAGAAGTGTTGAAAGAAGCTACTGCAGACAGTGGATATTGTAGTGAGAAAAATCTGCTGTTTTTAAAAGAGCATACCATAGAAAGTTATATCAAACTGCAGGATCACGAGCAGAGAAAGACGCGTGCTTACAAAGAAAATATCGGGAAATATTATAACATGACAACTCAAATATACGAAGACGAGCATTTTTATGTTTGTCATGATGGACGGGAACTGAGACATATCCGCACAGAAGAAAAAGAAATGGATGGTTATACACAAACCCTGGAAGTGTATGGATGCGCTGATTGCAGTGGTTGTGAACACAAAGCCCAATGTCTTTACAAATACAATCCCGAAAAAGATGCAGATAAAAATAAAGTCATGAAGATCAATGAACGCTGGGAAGCATTAAAAGAAAAATCTCACGCGAATATTCAGAGTGAAAAAGGTATCCTGAACCGTCAGATCCGGTCCATTCAAACAGAGGGGCACTTTGGAGACATCAAAGAGAATGATGACTTTTGACGATTTAATCATCGTACAGCTGATAAAGTATACAAAGAGTTCATGTTGTATGCGATTGGCAGGAATATCAACAAATATCATCGTTTTCTTTGCAATAAAATACAGAAATTCGAGGGTAAAAAAGAAGAACACGCAGCTTAAATAAAAGTCTGTTTGATTTCACATATCCCTTTGATTTTTTGCGCCCAAAAATAATAATCCATCTTAGAAATAGAGATACCCCGCGGAATATGCCAGTACTGAGAAGCACGCGTTTCCGCAGGGTATCTCTATTTCTCTTTAAAATTGGTAGAAATCGGCATTAGCCGATTTCCCCTTTATTTTTGACAAACGGAAGAATAATTTTCCGAGTGCGTATTTTTGAAGCTCCAGATATTCTTGAGGGGTAATCTGTTTTCCACGGTTCATAATTTCCATCTTTCCGCTGGTTCCTTTGATGAAAATGTCTGAAGAGCTAAAGCCATTTTTTAGATAGAAGTTTTTGCGGGCAATACGCTGTGCGCTGTTTGCAGCAGTTTCATCCAACTGTTCGATCAGAAGAATGATTTTCCGGTCTTTGAAACGACGGCACATTTCCTGTATTAAAAGACTTCCGGTTCCTTTGCTGCGGACTTTCCCCGAGACGGCAAGGTAATCTACCATGACCAAATTTTTGTAAGGGATGACCATGACAAAACCGAGTAAAGTATTGTTTTCTGACGCGGTGTATATTTTTGCTTTTCCCTTTTTAACAGAACGTCGAACCGTGAAAAAAGGCTTTCGTTCCGCTTTCGGAAATGCTTCCAGATAAATAGATCTTACATCGTCCCATTGATGGTCCAGTATGGATGTGATATTCATAGTTTTCCTCCCGAATTGTAAAGAATGAATGATAAAGATGGCATATATACGAAATATATACAATCTTGAGTTTTTAAGTTCTGCGTTGTATTATATTATGTACAGTAACTGTACGGTCAAGAGGTGCGAGATGAAAAATCGAAAATATTTATTTTCTACAGGAGAATTTGCAAAATTAAATGGAATCAATAAGCGTACGCTTCATTATTACAATGACATCGGTCTGTTCCGGCCGGAGATTACGGGGGAAAACGGATATCATTATTATAGTCTGATGCAGTCCATGCAGTTGGAAATGATATTGCTGCTGAGAAAATTAGGGCTTTCTATTGATGATATCCGTGAGTACACGGCAAGTCCATCGGAAGATTCTTTTACAAAGATTCTGACAGATAAGAAAAGACTGATCAACCAATCAATCGAACAGCTTATGGAAGCGAAAGATTTTTTGCAGCAGAAATTAGATAAGCTGGATCTCGGTCTGATTGCAGAACATGGGAAGATTGAGAGACTTCATTTGCCGGAGAGGAGAATTCTTCTTTCAGCACCCATTACCGGTGCATATAATGAGGAGGATTTTGCAGTTCTTACAGAGTTTTCCTTTCGGCTGAAAAAACTGTTTGGTTTATATGATAATTTCGGAAGTCGGATTGCGTCAGAAAATATCCGGAAGGGAGAGTTTCAGAGATACGATTCTTTTTTTGCCTATGGCCGGAATGATGTGGAGGAATATGACGAGATTCGCTCGGAGGGAGAGTATTTGCGTACATTTTGCGTCGGCGGATGGGATAAGCTGAAAGATGTGTACCAAATGCTTATGGCGTATGCAAAAGAACATGGATTAGTCTTATGTGATTATGCGTATGAAGAAGGCTTGAATGAGATGTCGCTTCAGAGCGGTGGCGACTATATTACAATGATTACAGTGGCAGTTCAAAGAGAATCGTAGATGCTGAGTGAGAGATGCAGCAATCGTCAGATAAATCATAAAAATGTTAGAAAATTGAAATATTTATTTAATATTTACAGGAGAGGAGTATGTTATAATAACTATATACTTGTAGGCGGATGAGCGGCTTAAAGGAGGAATGTATTATGACAGAACAATTGATCAAAGATATTAAGCACATTCAACATTGCCTGATCAACCGGGAGATGTCCGGGGATGAATTGGAAGAGAAGATGGAGATTGTAAAGAAGTTAGAAGATGTATCCGATTATTTAAAGGATGCGTTGGGAAGAGGAATAGAATTTTAATATAGCAGATAATAAAAGGCGGAAGACCGTAAGATCTTCCGCCTTATCTTTTCAGATTCTTTCAGATTCCTATCCTATTCTGCAGGAACAAATACTTCTTTTCCCATTCCGCACAGTGGGCATACCCAATCTTCCGGAATATCTTCAAAAGCAGTTCCTGGAGCGATTCCGTTGTCCGGATCACCTACTGCCGGGTCATATTCGTATCCGCATGGTTCACATACATATTTCTGCATAAGTCAATACCTCCATATATTTCATTTGTTATTGTTTAATATTACTATTTCTTTGAAAAGAATACAACAATTATTTTTGAGTTTCTGTGACTGAGTCACAAAAAGGAGACAGCCTCTTAAAGTGCTTCCCACCGTCCGGAAGCTCCGCAAGGGAGTACAAGACCGGAATGTGTGACCGGAAGTCCGATTTCCTGAGAATCTACGCGGCCTTTCCATGGCTTCAGCTCTGTGGCAAGCATATAGGTAAGGACAGCCGGTGCAAGTCCGGTCGTGTAGGAGTTTACGAGGAAAAATAAAGGCTCATCGGATAAAATCTTTGTACATAATTTGATTAGTGGATGAATGGCATCTTCAATTTTCCAGATTTCTCCCTTTGGTCCTCTTCCGTAGGAAGGCGGGTCCATAATAATAGCGTCGTAGTGATTACCGCGGCGGATTTCCCGCTCTACAAATTTTACGCAGTCATCTACGAGCCAACGGATCGGCTTGTCTGACAATCTGGAGGAAGCAGCATTTTCTTTTGCCCAGTTGACCATTCCTTTGGAAGCGTCTACGTGTGTAACATTGGCGCCGGCAGCAGCCGCTGCTAATGTGGCACCTCCTGTATATGCGAAGAGATTTAATACTTTGACAGGGCGGCCGGCAGATTTGATCTTTTCAGAAAACCAGTCCCAGTTTACAGCCTGTTCCGGGAATAATCCGGTGTGCTTGAAGCTGAATGGTTTTAAATTAAAAGTAAGATCCCGGTAATGAATCTGCCACTGTTTTGGCAGATCGAAAAATTCCCATTCACCGCCGCCCTTTTTGCTGCGGTGGTAGTGGCCGTTCATCCGCTTCCAGCCGCGCAGTGTCTTCTCAGTATCCCAGATGACCTGCGGGTCCGGACGAACAAGAAGATATTCTCCCCATCTCTCCAGTTTTTCTCCTTTGCTGCAATCTATCACTTCATAATCTTTCCAATTATCTGCAATCCACATGGTAGTTAACCTCTCTGTTTTTTATCATGATTCTTCTAGGATTATAGCATGAAGAGCCGGAAAAGGAAAGTGTTTATAGATAACACCTATAAAACGAGTGATTTATTATAAAACTCTATTTGAAGCTTGTGCTTTCCCTTTATATAATAGAAATGGAACATAAGAACAACTTATGAAAGAGGAGAGAGCATTATGTTGATTGATATGCATATGCACGAAATGACATTTTCAAAAGACAGCTTTTTAAAATTAGATGAAATGGTTCGGATCGCGAAAGAAAAAGGTCTTGACGCCATCTGTATTACAGACCATGACAGTATGGGGTTGAAAGATTATGCGGCAGAATATACAAAGGCAACGGGATTTCCTGTTTTTGTCGGAATTGAGTATTTTTCTCTTCAGGGGGACATCGTAGCGTTTGGAATTGACGAGTATCCGAACGAGCGGATTCCGGCACAGGATTTTATTGATCTTGTGAAGAAACAGGGTGGTGTGTGCTTTGCGGCGCATCCGTTTCGCAATAACAGACGCGGGCTGGAAGAACACTTAAGGGAAGTGAAAGGTCTGGACGGTCTGGAAGTGTTAAATGGAAGCACTTCTGTAGAGGCGTGCTATAAGGCGGCAGAGTATGCGGAAGAATTGGGACTTTTCACACTGGGATCCAGTGACTGCCATGTGCCTGAGAAGGTTGGCGTGTGCGCAACTTATTTCCCGAGAGAGGTTCACAATATGGAGGAATTTCTCGAAGCTTTCAAAGAGGGCAGAATGTGCCCGGTGTATTATAAAGATGGTGAATACCATATGGTAAATCATAAAAAATATATTTACCTTTCCAGACAACAGTGATAGAATATATCTATAAGTGTTTGGGGAAGGTTACAGAAGGAGGAAAATATCATGATTACAGTAAACGCTATAGGAGACAATTGTCCGATTCCGGTGATTAAAACGAAGAAGGCAATGCAGGAACTTCAGGGACCGGAGACGATTGAAGTTTTAGTGGATAATGAAATTGCCGTACAGAATGTAACGAAGATGGCTACAAGCACAGGCGCAGAGGTTTCATCTGAGAAGATTGCTGAGAAAGAATTTAAAGTGGTGATTCAGGCAAAGGGCGCAGTGGAAGCAGGAGCTGAGGAAGCAGTATGCCAGCCGGATGCCAGAGATAATACAGTAGTAGTTATTGCATCAGACCGCATGGGAGAAGGAAATGATGCACTTGGCAAGGTGTTGATCAAAGGATTCATTTTTGCGGTTACACAGCTTGATAAACTGCCAAAGACTATGTTATTCTATAATGGTGGTGCTACATTAACAGCAGAAGGCTCTGATTCTCTGGAGGACTTAAAGTCACTGGAGGCTCAGGGAGTAGAGATCATGACATGCGGAACATGTCTTGATTACTATGGATTAAAAGAGAAGCTGGCAGTGGGAACAGTGACTAATATGTACAGCATCGTGGAGACGATGGCGAATGCTGGCAAGATCATCCGTCCATAGAAGAGTGAAGGAAAAGACTATAACAATGGAAAGAAAGGGCCGGACCTATGTGTAGAAACAGGGAGTTCGGCCTTCATTTGCATATGGGATGAAAATCAAAGGAGAATGGGAAAAGTATGAAAAAAGATGTAAAATTGACCAGTTTAAGTAAGACGGCAGGATGAGCAGCGAAGATAGGTCCTGAGACCCTTGCCCAGGTTCTGGGTAAGCTTCCGAAATTTGAGGATAAAAATCTGATCGTCGGAATTGAGACATCTGATGATGCTGCGATTTATAAAGTAACGGACGATATTGCTATGATCCAGACGGTGGATTTCTTTACACCGATCGTGGACGAACCTTATATGTTCGGACAAATTGCAGCTGCCAACTCTTTGAGTGATGTCTGGGCTATGGGAGGAGAACCTGCGGTGGCATTAAATATCGTAGGATTTCCGAACTGTCTGGACCCGGCGATCTTAGGTGATATTCTTGCCGGAGGAGCCGATAAGGTAAAAGAGGCGGGAGCTGTTCTTGTCGGTGGACATTCTGTGCAGGATGATGAGCCGAAGTACGGTCTGTGTGTGTCAGGCTTCGTGCATCCGGATAAGATTTTCAAAAATTATGGCTGTCGTCCGGGGGATGTGCTTGTGCTGACGAAGCAGATCGGAAGCGGTATCGTAAATACAGCGATCAAAGCCGATATGGCTTCTCCCGAGGCGATCAGAGAGGCGCAGAAGGTAATGGCGTCTCTGAATAAAAAAGGAAAACAGGCAGTGGAAAAATACGATGTCAGTGCATGTACGGATATTACAGGCTTTGGACTTTTGGGGCATTGCGTGGAGATGGCATCAGCAAGTGATGTAACCTTTGAAATCAACGTGACAGATATTGCGTATCTGACAGATGCCATTGATTATGCCAAAATGGGGCTGATTCCGGCAGGAGCGTATAAAAACCGCGGCTATTCGATCGGTAAAGTAGAGTCCGGTTCTGTGGCAGAACACTATCTGGACCTTCTCTATGACCCGCAGACATCCGGCGGGCTGCTCATTAGTGTGGCAGAAAAGGATGTAAAACCGATGTTGGAGGACTTTAAAGCGGCGAATATGGATACAACCGTATCAATTATCGGTAAGGTTGCACCAAAGAGCGATAAATTAATCCGACTGTTCTAGAAAGGAAAAGAAAGATGAATAAAAATATGTTGTACCGCAGTATACCGAAGGTTGACATACTGTTGGAAGAGGAAGAAATAAAGGAGCTGATCTTACGTTACAGCAGAGAGACGGTTATGGAAGCTGTGCATACAGAGATGGATAAGCTGAGAGCATATATTGGCCGGTGTGAAGAGGAAGAAGAAGGAAGGCGTCAGACCGAGCTGCTGACAAGTCATATCAGACAGTCGGTAGAGGCTATGCATACGCCAAATATGCGTATGGTGATCAACGGTACGGGAACAATCCTCCACACGAACCTGGGGCGCGCTCCCATTGGGGTAGAACATATGAAGCGGGTGGCCGAGATCGCGACCGGATATTCGAATCTGGAATATAATCTTGAGGCAGGTAAACGTGGAGAACGTTATTCCCATTTTGAGAAGCTTCTCTGTAAAATCACCGGTGCTGAGGCTGCAATGGCGGTAAATAATAATGCGGCTTCTGTGATGCTTATTTTAAGCTCGCTGGCAAAGGGCGGAGAGGTTGTAGTTTCCCGTGGAGAGCTGGTAGAAATCGGTGGAAAATTCCGAATCCCGGATGTGATGGAACAAAGCGGAGCCACACTTGTGGAAGTAGGAACTACGAATAAAACGCACTATAGTGATTACGAAGAAGCGATCACAGAAGAGACGAAAGCTCTTTTAAAAGTGCATACGAGTAACTACAGAATCGTTGGCTTTACGGATACGGTGGATATTGATGCATTGATTCCGCTGGCGAAGGAATACGATCTTCCGGTGATTGAGGATCTGGGGAGCGGTGTGCTTGTAGACCTTGCAAAATACGGTCTGACCCATGAACCTACTGTACAGGAATCCATTGCCAAAGGTGCGGATGTGGTATGCTTTAGCGGCGATAAGCTGCTTGGAGGTCCACAGGCCGGAATCATTATCGGGAAAAAGAAATACATTGACAAGATGAAAAAAAATCAGCTGACACGTGCGCTTCGAATTGATAAATTCACAGCGGCGACACTGGAACTAGTCCTTCAGGAATATTTATCCGAAGAAAAGGCGATTCAGAATATACCGGTTCTTCGTATGATCACAAAATCGTTGGAAGAGGTAACTGCGGATGCCAGAAGCTTAAGCCGAATGCTGAACAGGGCAAAACTTCCGGCAAGTATTAAGACGGAGCCGTGTGAGTCACAGATTGGCGGCGGTTCACTTCCGCTGGAGCGGATTCCGAGCATGGCGGTTGCGATGAGACCGGAGAAAATAAGTGTCGCAGAATTGGAGATGCGTATGCGTCATCTTCCGATTCCGGTCATTCCAAGAACAGCCAATGACACCGTTTTGATCGATGTGCGGACCGTGGATAAGAGTCAGTTTCGAAAGATTACTGACCAGTTTGTAGAGTATGCGGTCATGGAAGAAGACAGCAAGGTAGAAGGACGTTAGGAGCAAAGAAAGATGAAAAACATTATTATCGGTACTGCCGGACATATCGATCACGGGAAGACAACACTTATCCGGGCGTTGACCGGAAGAAATACAGATCGGTGGGAAGAAGAGCAGAGAAGAGGAATTACGATTGATCTTGGGTTTACCTATTTTGACCTGCCTACGGGAGACCGGGCTGGAATTATAGATGTGCCGGGGCATGAGAAATTTATCAATAACATGGTTGCCGGTGTGGTAGGTATGGATCTGGTTCTTTTGGTTATTGCAGCAGATGAGGGGATTATGCCGCAGACAAGAGAACATATGGATATTTTAAGTCTTCTTGGGATTGAGAAAAGTATTATTGTATTAAATAAATGTGACTTAGTTGATGAAGAGTGGCTGGAACTTGTAGAAGAAGAAGTCAGAGAAGAACTGGCGGGTACTTTTCTTGAGCATGCGCCGGTTGTGAAAGTATCAGCGGCTACAGGGGAAGGGATTGCGGAACTTGTAGATGAGATTGTGCAGCTTACTTCCGATGATGTGACAGCCAAAGATACAAGCACCATCCCAAGGCTGCCCATTGACCGTGCCTTCAGTCTGTCTGGATTTGGAACGGTGATAACGGGAACACTTGTGTCGGGAACCATTTCCAAAGAGGATGCACTGGAAATGTATCCGATCGGGAAAGAGTGTAAGATACGAAGTATTCAAGTACACGGAGAGGATAAGAAAGAGTGTTATGCGGGACAGCGTGTGGCGATCAACCTTTCGAATGTGAAGAAACATGAGATTAAGAGAGGGTGTGTGCTTGCGCCTCCAAACAGTATGAGAAATACGGATCTTCTGGATGTAAAATTGTCGGTGCTTGATTCCTCTATGCGAGTGCTGACCAATCATTCCAGACTTCATTTCTTTACCGGGACAAGTGAAATCTTGTGTCGTGCGGTGCTTCTTGACAAAGAGGAGATCGGACCGGGCGAGAGCGGTTATGTGCAGCTTCGCCTGGAAGAGGAAATTGCGGTAAGACGTGGGGATAAATTTGTAGTTCGTTTCTATTCACCGATGGAAACGATCGGCGGAGGTGTTGTACTGGAACCGAATCCGGGAATTAAGAAGCGGTTCCAGCCACAGGTTATTGAGGAACTGAAGCGAAAAGAATCTGGTTCTTCCGCAGATGTTATCGAGCTTCACGTGCGGGAACATGCGGATACACTGATCACACTTTCAGAGCTTGCCAAACTGACCGCGCTTTCTATGGAGGAAGTGCAAAAGGATGTAGAAGAACTGCGAGAGCAAAAGCTGGTAGATACATTTGCCATGAGAAAAGATACGTATGTGTGGCATGCGGATTCTAAACGGGCAGCAGTTCATACGCTGAAAAATGCGCTGAGGACATTTGAAGAAAAGTATCCGTACCGGTATGGAATGAAAAAAGCGGAAGTTCAGATGACGTATTTTAAGAAAGTGAAACCGAATGTATTTGACAAAATTGTGGAACTTCTGGAAGAGGAAGGCGAGATTAAGCGAACGGAGGAGTTCCTTGGTACACCGGAGTTTGAGATCTGTAAAGATGCAGTGTATGAACGTGTATCGCGCAAGATTCTTGCCACATTGAAGAACGCAAAATATGACTTTGTCCGCTACTCTGAGATTGAATTTCAGGGGAAAGACGGAGCGGTGTCAGACGATATATTGAATATTTTATTAGAGGAAAAAGAGGTTGTAAAGGTTACGGATGACATGTATACACTGACCGCCTATATGGAAGAGGCAAAGACAGTCATTCAGACCAAATTAAAGGAAGAGGGACTTATTACGATTGCTCAGGTGAGAGATATCTTCGGGACGAGCAGGAAGAGCGCAAAACCGATACTGGAATATATGGACAGTATTAAAGTGACAAAGAAAACCGGAGCAGAGAGTGAGAGGGTGGCATACTAATGAATTTGAAGCAGTTGGAGGCTTTTGTACAGGTTGCGGAGGGAGGCAGCTTTTCAAAGGCAGCAAAAGAATTGTTTTTGACACAGCCCACGATCAGTTCTCATATTTCTTCACTGGAGAGAGAACTGAATGCAAGGCTGTTTGTGAGAAATACCAAAGAGGTAAGTCTGTCGGAAGATGGAATTAAATTATACAAATACGCGAAGCAGATGCTGGATCTTCAGCGGGAAATTGAAGTTACTTTCGGAATGGATGAGGAAGGGGAGTCACATGCGGTGACTATAGCGGCTTCCACGATTCCGGCACAGTATCTTCTTCCGGAGGTGTTAACAAGATTTAGCGAAAGATATCCGCAGGAGCAGATTCGGATTCAAGAGACGGACAGTAGTAAAGTAGTCATGCAGATTGTGGATCATCGGGTAGATATCGGGTTTACCGGAACGGTACTGGAAAAGAAGCATTGTAAATATATTCCGTTTTATAAGGATGAGCTTGTGATCATCACGCCGAATACGCCGAAGTATCAGGAATTGGCGCAAGGAAATAAAGAAGATATTTCATGGATTAAGAAAGAACATGTAATCATGAGAGAAGAAGGTTCCGGTACAAGAAAAGAGGCGGAGCTTCAGCTAAAAGGAGCCGGTGTGAAATTTGCAGGCCTTGATATCATTGCAAGCATTGAGAACCAGGAGACAATCAAAAAATCTGTCCGGCAGGGGATGGGGATTTCGGTGCTGTCTAAGCTTGCAACGGCTGATGAAGTGGCAAATGGCGAGATTCTTGCGTTCCCGATTCCGAATAGTGATGAGGGGCGTGACATCAACCTTGTTTATAACAAAAACTACCAGATGACAAGGAGTGCGGAACGATTTATTAAGGTGGTAAAAGAAGTTTACAATATCCCCAGATAAGAGAAGGGGTAACTGGAGAAAAAGAAACGCCATATATAGGAAATATCTATAAGTGGCGTTTTTTATTTGCTATTTCAATTAGACGAAAAAGCGAATAACGACTATACTAATAACAGTGGATAGATAAAAGATTCACAGATTTGAGAGGGAAAAATATGATTTATCTGGATAATGCTGCTACAACGATGCATAAACCGAAAGAAGTCATCGATGCAGTTGTCTGCGCTATGAGTTCCATGGGCAATGCAGGACGCGGGGCAAATGAAGCGTCTTTGAGTGCATCAAGAATCATTTATGATACAAGAGAGAAGCTTTGCCGGTTTTTCCATGGGGAAAATCCGAGACAGATTGTGTTTACTAATAATTCGACGGAGAGTCTTAATATTGCGATCAAAGGCTTGTTAAATCCGGGAGATCACGTGATCACTACGATGCTGGAGCACAATTCGGTGCTTCGTCCTTTATATGAAATGAAGGAAAAGGGTGTAGAGCTTACAATCATAGAGAGTGATAAAAAAGGAAGGTTCTGTCTGGAAGATATGGAATCAGCGATCAGGCAGAATACAAGAATGATCGTCTGCACCAACGGTTCCAACCTTACGGGAAATTATGTTCCGTTAAAGCCGGTTGGAGAGCTTGCTAAGAAGCACGGGCTCTTATTTGTAGTTGACGCTTCTCAGACGGCAGGTGTATTTCCGATAGATGTGCAGGACATGATGATAGATGTGCTGTGTTTTACAGGACATAAAGGGCTTCTGGGACCGCAGGGTACCGGGGGAATGTACGTAAAAGAGGGAATTAAGATCAGACCGCTGAAAACAGGTGGAAGCGGTGTTCAGACATATAGCAAGACACATCCGGCAGAAATGCCTACTGCCTTAGAGGCAGGGACCCTGAATGGACATGGAATCGCAGGCCTTCATGCGGCCATGTCATACCTGGAAGAAACGGGCGTGGATCATATCCGCGCCCGGGAACAGGAACTGATGTGGAGGTTCTATGAAGGGGTGAAGGATATACCGGAGATTACCATATATGGAGATTTCAGCACAAAAGAGCGATGTGCCATTGTGACGCTGAATATTGGTGAGTATGATTCTTCAGAAGTGAGTGATGCGCTTCTTACAGAATATAGTATTTCTACGAGACCGGGAGGACATTGTGCGCCGCTAATGCACGAAGCGCTCGGAACTGTAGAACAGGGGGCAGTGAGATTTAGTTTCTCGCATTATAACACGGAAGAAGAAGTGGACACGGCGATTGAGGCGGTCCGTGAACTCGCTAAGGATGAGGAATAGTTATCTTTAGTACAATGAGAGAAGACAGTAGGAGGAAAGAACATGAACTTATCAGATTCAAAAAAGAAGCTGGCGTTAGCCGGCGCAGTGTGTGGAATCGTAGCGGCAATTCTCGCGCTTTTAGGTAACCCGGCCAATATGGCATTTTGTATTGCATGTTTTATTCGTGATACAGCAGGAGCGTTTGGAATGCATCAGGCAGAAGTCGTGCAGTATGCAAGACCGGAAATCATCGGTCTCGTGCTTGGAGCATTTTTAATTTCTGTAGCAACAAAGGAATATCGTTCTACAGCAGGTTCGTCACCGATGATCCGTTTTGTATTAGGCGTGATCATTATGATCGGGGCACTTGTATTCCTTGGATGTCCGTTGCGTATGATTATTCGTATGTCAGCAGGCGACATGAATGCGTGGGTGGCACTTGTTGGATTTATTCTCGGTATCGCTACAGGCGTGTTTGCCCTTAAGAAAGGCTTCAGCCTTGGAAGAGCGCACGTAACGAACAAAGTAAATGGAGCAGTTCTTCCGGTGATCGTAACAGGTATCCTTGTGGTGGCACTTTGTACCTCCCTCCTGAAAGTGAGCCAGGCAGGTCCTGGAAGTATGCACGCTCCAGTTATCGCATCATTGATCGGCGGTCTGGTTTTTGGAGCTTTTGCTCAGAAATCAAGAATGTGTTTTGCAGGAAGTATGCGTGACATTATTTTGATGAAGAACTTTGATCTGTTCTCAGTAATCGCAGGTTTATTTGTAGTAATGCTTGTGTTTAATCTGGCAACAGGACGTTTTGTCTTTGGGTTCAATACACCGGGCATTATTGCTCACTCTGAGCATCTGTGGAATATCTTGGGTATGTATACAGTCGGATTCGCGGCAGTTCTGGCAGGCGGTTGTCCTCTTCGTCAGTTAATCCTTGCAGGACAGGGATCTTCTGATGCAGCAGTAACTGTAGTCGGAATGTTTGTAGGTGGCGCACTCTGCCATAACCTTGGTCTTGCAGCAAGCGGCACAGCTCTCAATCCTGAGACAAAAGAACTTGTAGCAGGAGCAGTTCCGTTAAATGGAAAAGTGGCTTGTATTATCTGTATTGTAGTATGCTTTATCATTGCATTTACATGTAAGAGAGAAGAAGCAAAATAAAGACAACATCATTTGGAAAATAAGGATTGAAAAAACTGGTTTATCATAGTATCCTAGGAAAGAAGGTAAATAAATATGAAGGAAGTAGACGCAAGAGGTCTTTCTTGTCCGGAACCGTTAATGCTGACAGCAAATGCGCTCAAAGGAGCTACAGAGGCTGTGAAGGTACTGGTTACAGAACCACATCAGAAAATGAACGTTGAGAAATTTGCTAAAGATCATGGCAAAACACCAACATCTACGGAGAAGGACGGATACTTCGAAGTTGTGATCGAGTAGAGACATGAGAAAAAAAGAATTGAAATTAGTCGTAACATTTCATACGACAGCAGATGCTATGGCTATGGAGAAGGCTTGTAAAGAGCAGAATGTTCCGGGCCGTATCATACCGGTGCCAAGAACTATTTCCGCAGGATGCGGACTGGCGTGGTGCGCAGCTCTCGAAGAGAGAGAAGAAATTGCAGCCATGATGAAGAAGGCAGGTATTGAAGAAGAAGACATGCACGAATGCATGGTATAAGAAAAAAGAAAAAGACGGACACTTTGAATCAAAACGAAGTGTCCGTCTTTTTAGGTTCAGGCATTATGCGCATATTAAACTCCTTCAACAAATGTTCGTAAAACATGTGGTAATAGCTTGCTGCTGTATTCTGCCAATGAATATTTGCCTTTGAATAGTGCCCAGTCATAGATGATAGCCCGTTCATACAGAGCATATATTTTCATCAATTCTTCGGCGGTGGAAGTGTCTTTGAATTCACCGCTTTTAATGCCGTCATCGATAATTTCTGTCAGCCATTTGAAATAAAACCGTTTCTTGTCAGCTAGAGATTTTTTGTCTTTTGTAATAAGCTGTGACGAATACAGATAGGCGATGAGGTGTCGGTCTATTGTTTCCTCGATCATCTGAAATAATTCACGGTTTAAAAAAAAGAGCTTATCACTGGCGGAAAGGTTGGGATCGATAGTCCCTGCAAGCTCTTCGTATTTTTCATCAAAGAGATAAGACAGGGAGTTCAGAAGAGCCTCTTTACCTTTGAAATAGTGATAAAAAGTACCTTTTGATGTCTTTGAGGCGGAAATAATATCCTCTACGGTTGTCTGGTCATATCCTTTTTTGTGAAACAGGTTCCACGCAGCCTTCACGATGCGGCTTTTGGTGGATTGCCGTTTTCGTGGCATTGTCATCATTCCTTTCCAAGCTGTAAATAATATATAAGTAATAAGATATATGGATGATAATAATAGAAGCGGATTATGAAATAACCCGCTTCTATGACATTATAGTTTTACTGAATCAACAAATATTCAGACTAACCTACCTGGAAACCATATTTCAATGGATCTGTAGGATCGATCAGGTATGTAGCAACACCTGTCAGATAGCAGCTTCCTGTGATCATTGGGATAACAGCATCAAAGTCAGCAACTTTTGTTGTCTCTTTGATTACACCCTTGAAGAGACTGCCGATAAAGCTTTCATAAACGAATTCTTCGCCGACTTTGATCTCTCCCCAGTGATGAAGAGTAGCAAGCTTAGCACTTGTACCTGTTCCGCAAGGTGAACGGTCAGCCATGTAATCGCCAAAGATAACTACGTTTCTCATATTAGCTTTGTCTGGGTTTGGTGTTGGTCCGTAGAATTCTACAAGGTCAACAGTGTCAATGTCAAGCAGAGGATGTTTTACAGGGATTGTCTTATTAATCTCATCTAACATCTTCATACCAAGATCTGTATATGCAGGAACAGATTTTGCATTGATCTCACCAAGATCCAGCTTTGTTGTATCAACTAATGCGAAGAAGCTTCCGCCGAAGGAAATTGTAAATTCGATCTCTTTTCCATCAACAGTAACTTTCTGATTCTCTTTGTAAACGAATGCAGGAACGTTTGTTAATGTAACATGTTCTACTTTTCCGTCTTTTACAAGAGCTGTTGTACGAATCAGGCCTGCAGGAGCATCAAGAACGACTTCGTTCTCACCCTCGTGCATTTCTTTTAATCCGGACTCAAGAATAACAGTAACAGCACCGATTGTACAGTGTCCGCACATGTTCAGGTATCCGCCTGTATCCATGAACATTACACCGAAGTCAGCTTCTGGATTAACCGGCTCACATAAGAAAGCACCGAACATGTCGTGGTGTCCTCTTGGCTCAAACATGAGAGCTGTACGAACCTTATCGTAATTCTCTTCCATCCATTTTTTCTTCTCAATCATTGTGGTGCCTTCTGGCTCTGGGAATCCCCCGATAACGATACGACAGAATTCTCCAACGGTATGAGCATCTACAACCTGAAGAGCTGCTTCAAACCGATCGAAGTTAACGTTAGCTTTTAACTCCATAATAATTACCTCCTTTTAAGATAAAAATTTAACCATAGATAAAATCTATAAGTTTTTATAAAAACACATTGAAAACCCCCATGTTTTCTTTGTGCCTTTTTCTATAACACAAGGTATTGTGGTTTAATAACGATACAAAATTAACAATTAGACCACGTTCTAGTATTGCGTTTAATTCACTACTCTTATTATGTATGAAAAGCCTTGAAAAGTCAATGTTTTTTTGGTATTATAAAAATAAATAAAAACGCCTAAAAACGCTTGAAATCTCAAAAAAGATATGTTATGGTATTTAGAGTGAAAAAGAGTATATGGGGGTAGATGGGTGACTGGTGTGCCTCCTAGTCTTCAAAACTAGTGTTGGGCGTTAAGAGCGTCCTGGGTGGGTTCGATTCCCACATGCCCTCGCCAAAAAAGAAATGTTTCACGTTAAAAAAATGGCAAAGCCATTTATAGATAAAATTAATAAATGAATTTCAGAAGATAAGAATAGATTATCCGGATTAATATAAGAATAAGTGAACGAACGGAGTCAAGTTTCGTTTTTTACTTATATAAAAAAGAAAAGGAGAAATGTGTCATGGGAAATGTACAGATTTTATTACGTCAGCACGTAGGCGCACCTTGCGCACCGTGTGTTGAAGTTGGGGCAGATGTAAAAAAAGGTACACTCATTGCTACACCAACAGGACTTGGAGCAAATATTTTTTCAAGTGTTTATGGTAAAGTGGCAGAGATTACAGAGGACAGAATCATCATTGAGCCGGCAGATGAGCAGCCGGATGAGTTTGTTCCGATTGATGTACCGGAAGATGCTTCTAAGCTTGACATGGTAAAAGCGGCTGGAATTGTTGGTATGGGAGGCGCTGGATTCCCGACAGGAATAAAACTGGGAATTGACTTGTCTGCAACAGAGATGGGAGAGATGGATGCTGAGATCAATCCGGAACTTCCGGCGGACTTTAAAATTGAACACGGATATATTTTGATTAATGCAGCTGAGTGTGAGCCGGGATTAGAGCACAATATCAGACAGATCGAAGAGCAGTGTGACAAAGTGATCACAGGTATTAAATACAGCATGGAGATCGCGAAAGCTGATAAGTGTATTATCGCTATCAAGAAGAAAAATCAGAAAGCAATCAAGACTTTGCAGGCAGCTCTTGCAAATGAGCCGGATATTACAATGCACCTTCTTCCGGATATTTATCCAATGGGAGAAGAGCGTGCGGTAGTAAGAGAGTGTCTTGGTGTAAATCTTACACCGGTTCAGCTTCCTTCTGCAGCAAGAAGCGTGGTACTTAACCTTGAAACTGTTGCAAGAATCGCAGAGGCAATTGATGAGAAGAGACCATGTATCACAAAGAACTTAACAGTTCGTGGTAAAATAAATGGCGGAAACGCAGCGCATGTATTCATGGACGTTCCGGTTGGCGTAAGCGTTGGTGAAATGATCGAAAGAGCAGGCGGAATCGACGGAGAATATGGCGAAATCATCATGGGTGGAGCCTTTACAGGTAAATCTACAGAGCTTGATGCACCGATCACAAAGACAACGGGTGGTATTATCGTTACTGTAGAGTTCCCGGATCTTCACGGAGCAAAAATGGGTATTCTTGTATGTGCCTGCGGTGGTTCCGAAGATCGTATGCGCGAGATCGCTAAGAAGATGAATGCAGAAGTCGTATCTGTTGCAAGATGTAAACAGGCGATTGAGACAAAGCCAGGGGCACCGCTTAAGTGCTTAAGACCTGGTAACTGTCCGGGACAGGTTAAGAACAACATGCAGTTCAAGAAAGATGGATGTGAGTATATCATTATCGGTAACTGCTCAGATTGTTCTAACACAGTTATGGCATCCGGTCCGAAGATGGGACTGAAAGTATTCCATCAGACTGACCATGCTATGAGAAGCGTGGGTCACGCTCTTTACAGAACTTTAAGAGTGTCCAAACAGGTAAGTCAGGATATTGATTTTTAATAGAACCTGATAGTTATGGTATTACTGTCATAGAGGGTAAGGGCGGCTGGTCCCCGATCCCGCCGCCTTTCTTATAAGTAAAGCGAGAGGTATTCTTTCACCTGATATGACTGTATATATACAAATTTACCGTACAATAACGTGTCGGTACATTTTTACCACAATAAGGAGGGAAAACAATATGTCAATCACAGCTGAAACAGCTAAAGAACATGCTCATGATCCTGCGGTATTATGTTGTAGAGCCGAAGCTGGTATTACAATTGAACCAGCAAATCTGGAAGATCCAGCGATCTTTGATGATTTGGTAGATTCAGGATTATTGAACCTGGATGGTTGCTTAACCATTGAAGAAGTTTTGGGAGCAAAACTTACAAAAACTTGTGATTCTCTTGCACCGTTGACAGCAGATGTACTTGACGGGGTGAACGCAGTAAGCGCTCCAGCAGCAGAGGAAGAGGTAGTAGAGGAAGTAGAAGCACCAGCAGCACCGGTAGCAGCAGCGCCAGTAGCAGCAGGTGGAACATTAAAGATCCACATCGGAGAAGGAAAAGACATTGATCTTGAAATTCCGGTTGGAGCACTTGGAACAGGTGGAGCAGCGGTTGCAGAAGTTCCTGCAGGAGCAGTAGCAGCAGGCGTGGCAGCACCGGCAGCAGAAGTTGAAGAAGAGAAAGTTGTAAGAACTCTTACAAGAAAACACTTCAACATCACAGAAGTTAAGAGAGGACCAGAGACAAAGATCGAAGGAACAACTCTTTACATTCGTGAAGGAATCGAAGCAGACGTTATCGCTGATCAGGAATTAGTAAAAGATTTCCACTTAGAGATCATTACTCCTGATTTATATCACACATATTCTGAGACAGTTATGGACGTTCAGCCAATCGCTACAAAAGAAGGCGATTCTGAGCTCGGAACAGGTGTTACAAGAGTACTTGACGGCGTTGTTATGATGCTGACAGGTGTTGATGAAGGCGGAGTTCAGATTGGTGAGTTCGGATCTTCTGAAGGATACTTAGATGAGAACATTATGTGGAATCGTCCAAGCTGTCCAGATAAAGGAGAAATCTTCATCAAAGGTAACATTGTTATCCAGGAGAAGACAAACATGGAGCGTCGTGGTCCTATGGCTGCTCATACAGCATTTGATATTATCACACAGGAAATCCGTGACGTTATGAAGAAACTTGACGAGAGCCTTGTAGTTGATACTCAGGAATTAAAGCAGGTTCGTCGTCCAGGTAAGAAGAAAGTTGTTATCGTTAAAGAAATCATGGGACAGGGAGCTATGCATGATAACTTCATCCTTCCTGTAGAGCCTGTTGGTGTTCTTGGCGCAAGAGCTAACGTAGACTTAGGAAACGTTCCGATCTGCGTATCTCCATTGGAAGTTCTTGACGGATGTATCCATGCATTAACATGTATCGGACCAGCATCTAAAGAGATGTCCAGACATTACTGGAGAGAGCCACTTGTACTCGAAGCATTACATGATCCGGAAGTTGACCTTTGTGGTGTTGTATTCGTTGGATCTCCTCAGATCAATGCTGAGAAATTCTACGTATCCCGCCGTCTTGGTCACACAGTAGAAATGATGGATGCTGATGGAGCATTTGTTACAACAGAAGGATTTGGTAACAACCATATCGACTTTGCAAGCCACATCGAACAGATTGGTATGAGAGGAATCCCGGTAGTAGGTATGTCTTACTGTGCAGTACAGGGAGCACTCGTTGTTGGTAATAAGTACATGCAGTACATGGTTGATAACAACAAATCTGAAGCTGGTATCGAGAATGAGATTCTTGGTAACAACACACTTTGTCCAGAGGATGCTGTACGTGCACTCGCTATGCTGAAAACAGCTATGGCTGGTGAAGACGTTAAGGCTGCTGAGAAGAAGTGGAATCCAAACGTTAAGTCTACAAACGTAGAGTTGATCGAGAGCGCATACGGAACAAAGATTGATCTCGTAGGAAACGAGCAGGAACTTCCGATGAGCGAAAAGCGTAGATTAAAATACAGCTAGGCTGAAGGTGTTCTTAAATGAATAACGAACGTTTGAATTATGGCGATAGAATCATTTATATGGAAGGCGTTGTAGTGGATGTTGATGATTGTAGTATCAGCGTTGACTTGAAAGGACGTCTGGGGTTCTTTAAAGCGCCGAGAAGAATGTTTATCTGCGATACTGAACCAAAAGTGGGACAGGAATTCGGATGGAACATGAGTTTTCCGGAACAGCTTGGCCCTGAGATAAATGAGCACTACGTCAGCAACATAGAAAAAGAAAGACGCAAACAACAAGAAATGAGTAAGCGTTTGGATGATAATAAGGAGGTTTAAAAATGAGTTTAACGGTTGTTAAAGGTTTACAATCTGAAATCTTCGTTCCGATTACTCCACCGTCAGTATGGACTCCTGTAACAAAAGAGCTGAAAGATATGTCTATCGCTCTTGCTACAGCTGCTGGTGTTCATAAGAAAGACCAGGAAAGATTCAATCTTGCTGGTGACTTCACATGGAGAAAGATCGAAAATACTACACCATCAAGCGAACTGATGGTATCCCATGGTGGATATGATAACAGTGATGTTAACAAAGACATTAACTGTATGTTCCCAATTGACAGAATCCATGAGTTAGCTGCTGAAGGATTTATCAGAGCTTGTGCTCCTGTACACGCAGGATTCATGGGTGGTGGCGGAAACCAGGAGAAATTCAAAGGTGAAACTGGTCCGGCTATCGCACAGATGTTTAAAGAAGAGGACGTTGACGCAGTAGTTCTCACTGCTGGATGAGGAACCTGTCACCGCTCTGCAGTATTGGTGCAGAGAGCGATTGAAGAAGCTGGAATTCCAACAATTATTATTGCAGCTCTTCCACCGGTTGTTCGTCAGACCGGTACTCCTCGTGCAGTTGCTCCATTGGTACCTATGGGTGCTAACGCTGGTGGACCGCACAATGTTGAACAGCAGACACAGATCGTAAAAGCAACTCTTGAGCAGTTAGTTGAAATCCAGACACCTGGAAAGATCGTACCACTGCCATTCGAGTACGTAGCTAAGATCTAATTTTATGAAGCTGGAAGGGTAGATGTATTTATACATCTGCCCTTTTTTGAAAAAAAGAGGGCACATTCTCTAAAAACGGAGGTGAAGCAGTTGGCTGATGAAGTAAAAGATTTAAGACGTCTGGTCATCAAAGCATTCCATATGACAGACGTAGAGTGGGGCGAGCACAACGATATTACGACAGATGGGCATATGACTGTCAGTAAAGAGATGCTCGATAAGCTGGTTGCAGAAGAGGATTGTCTGGAGAAGATCGATATTCAGATCATCAAACCAGGCGATCATGACCGCTGGACAAACACAATGATGGATATCATCCCGATCTCAACCAAAGTGCTTGGTAAGCTTGGAGAAGGAATTACACATACCATTACAGGTGTCTATGTGATTCTTACAGGTGTGGATGTTAATGGAAAGCAATGTCATGAGTTTGGTTCTTCGGAAGGAAACTTAAAAGAACAGTTAGTTCTGAATCGTGCAGGAACACCGGGAGACAACGATTACATTATCTCGTTTGACGTAACTCTTGCAGCAGGAATGGGACAGGAAAGACCGGGTCCTACAGCAGCTCACAGAGCATGCGATAAATTTATTCAGAGCTACCGTGACAAATTAAAAAAATTCAAAGGTGATAAATGTACAGAACGTCATGAGTATCACGATATTGTGAGACCTGGCAAGAAAAAAGTACTGATCATCAAGCAGGTTGCAGGGCAGGGCGCAATGTATGACACACACCTGTTTGCAAAAGAGCCATCTGGTGTAGAGGGCGGAAAATCGATTATTGATATGGGTAATATGCCGGTTATCGTAACTCCGAATGAGTATCGTGACGGAATTATCCGTTCTATGCAATAGGAGGTGTAAGACATGGGAATTGGTCCTTCAACAAAGGAAACTTCATTGCATCATTTCAGAGATCCGTTGTTAGAAGTTGTTGCAGAAGATACAGACCTCGATCTGATGGGAGTCATGCTCGTAGGTTCTCCGGACGGCAATGAGGACAAAATGCTTGTTGGTACAAGAGCCGCTGTATGGGCAGAATGTATGCGTGCAGACGGAGTCATCCTTTCCTGTGATGGATGGGGAAACAGCCACGTAGATTATACGAATACCATTGAACAGATTGGTATGCGCGGAATTCCGGTAACAGGTATTACATTTAACGGTACGGTTGCCCAGTTTGTCGTTGTAAATGATTATCTGGATGCCATTGTCGATATAAATAAGAGTGAAAGCGGTGAAGAGACAGACGTTGTAGGTGAAAACAACATGGATCGTGTAGACTGTCTGAAAGCAAAAGCTTTATTAAAACTGAAAATGAGAAAGAAAGATCAGGAAAATCGATAAATTGATTTAAAACGTCATATCCCTATATTTATAGGGATGTGGCGTTTTTTTGGCTATATTATAGAAAAAAGAAATATTGTCAGTTATTTTGTGAAAAAAATAAATTAATTGACAGAAATATTGCCCCTGTGATATAACGACGATATAGGAATTCGGGGAATGTGAATCTAATGTGTGGAAGGGAGGGACAATGAGGTGAAAGAGAATGGGAGGATATTTCTAAAGGCTGCTGCTGCCGGCATAACGATCGGCATTGGGGGAGCGGTCTATTTGACGCTGGAAAATAGAGTGATCGGAGCGGTGCTTTTTGGTGTGGGTCTCTATACGATTGTGCTGAATGGACTTTTTCTATACACGGGAAAAGTCGGATATCTTATAAGTGCCAAAGATAAAAAAGCATATATTTTACAGCTTATTTTCACATGGCTGGGGAATTTTGCAGGAACAGCGCTTGCAGCAGCTGCCATTTCAGCAACGAGAATCAGAAATCTTAGAAGAACGGCAGAAGTAATCTGTAAGACAAAACTTGCGGATACACCGCATAGCATTTTGATTCTGGCAGTATTTTGCGGAATACTGATGTATGTTGCGGTAGATGGATTTCGTGAAAAAGGCAATCCATTGATCTTATTTTTTTGCGTTACTGTTTTCATATTGTGTGGTTTTGAACATTGTATCGCGAATATGTTTTACTTTTCATTGGCAGGAGCATGGTCATTGCGGGCTGTCATATATCTTTTGCTCATGACATTGGGAAACAGTGTCGGCGGAATTTTGCTGCCGCTGGTCAAAAAAGTATAATGAAAAAAATAATATATTTATAGACAGTTTCGATATTGTAAAAAAAATGAGAATCATGGGAACCCCTGTAATTACTGGGGAAATTGCAGATGTGTGAAAATAGCAACAAATATGTGAAAAATATAACGCTTAAATTGTGCTAAATACACAAAAATGGAGTTGACAAAACAAAATTAAGGTGTTTATAATTAAGAAAAATAAAGAGCAGACATTGGTTGAAAAATCCGAGAGAGCTCTTCCGGTAGAACGGAAGCGCCGAAGGGGCAAGGAATCATCTGAAACTCTCAGGCACAGGAATCGGGTTTGGACATAACTCTGAAGAAAAACGACAGGGAAATTTAAGATCTGGAAAGGTCTTGGGTTTCCCTGTTTTTGTAGTATGGAATGGAACACATATCATGCCATAGTCTTTGTTGACAGAGGGAAAGCTTAATGAAGGAGGAAGAGAACATGGAACTAAAAACCCCACTTTATGATGCCCATGTAAAAGCAGGAGGGAAGATCGTACCTTTTGGAGGCTATTTGCTGCCGGTTCAATATGAAACAGGTGTAATCAAAGAGCATATGGCAGTTCGGACACAGGCAGGCTTATTTGACGTATCACACATGGGAGAAGTATTGTGCGAAGGAAAAGACGCATTAGCGAATCTCCAGATGCTTCTTACGAATAATTTTGACAACATGGTAGATGGTCAGGCAAGATACAGTCCGATGTGTAATGAAAATGGCGGAACGGTTGACGATCTGATCGTATACAAGAAATCAGAAGAACATTATTTCATTGTTGTGAATGCTGCCAACAAAGATAAAGATTTTCAGTGGATGCTGGATCACCAATTCGGAGATGTGACATTTACGGATGTATCAGATCGCTGGGCGCAGCTTGCACTGCAGGGACCGAAAGCAATGGAAATCCTGAGGAAGCTTACAGAAGAAGCGTGTATTCCTAAAAAATATTACCATGCAGTGTTTGGAGCAGAGGTGGCAGGAATTCCGTGTATCGTATCTAAGACCGGATATACCGGAGAGGACGGTGTAGAGTTATATCTGGACAGCAGCAACGCAGAGAAGATGTGGGATATTCTTTTGGAAAATGGAAAAGAAGAAGGTTTGATCCCTTGCGGGCTTGGAGCGAGAGACACACTTCGAATGGAAGCAGCAATGCCGCTCTATGGACATGAGATGGACGACGAGGTATCACCTCTGGAGACGGGGCTTGGCTTTGCAGTGAAAATGGCAAAAGAAAACTTTATCGGCAAAGCCGCGTTAGAAGCTAACGAAGGACAGAAGAGACAAAGAATCGGACTGAAAGTAACCGGACGGGGAATTATAAGAGAGCATCAGGATGTTTTGCTGGGCGGAGAGAAAATCGGTGTTACGACATCAGGAACACACTGTCCGTATTTGGGATACCCGATCGCAATGGCGCTGGTTTCTGAAGGAAGCACAGAGCTCGGCTCCAAAGTGGAAGTAGAGGTAAGAGGACGGAAGGTAGAAGCGGAAGTTACTGCATTACCGTTTTACAAGAGAAGCAAATAAGAACACCAATCAAATAAAATCAATAATAATCAAAGAAAAGGAGAATTTAACATGGAATTAAGAGAAGAATTATTGTATTCAAAATCACACGAGTGGGTAAAAGAAGAGGGAGAAGAAATGGTCATCGGTTTAACAGATTATGCACAGTCAGAGCTTGGGGATCTGGTATTTGTGAACCTTCCGGAAGAAGGCGATGAATTGACCGTTGGAGAGGCATTTGCCGATGTGGAATCTGTTAAAGCGGTTTCAGATGTCTACGCGCCGGTAGCGGGAACAGTAAGTGAAATCAACGAAGAGCTTCTGGATGCACCGGAAAAGATTAACGAAGCCCCTTATGAGGCATGGCTTGTAAGAGTAAAAGATGTGACAGAAAAAGAAGCGCTGTTATCGGCAGAAGAATATCAAGCATTTGTAGAGAGTGAACAGTAAGAGCAACGAGAGAAATAAAAAGGTGGTGAGCGATATGGGAAGTTATGTTCCGGGTACAGAACAGGAACGGACAGAGATGCTTCGGGAAATTGGATTTGAATCTATAGAGCAGTTGTTTGCACATATTCCGGAAGAAGTAAAAGTAAAGGATGGACTTCAAATTCCGGAAGGTATGTCAGAGTTTGAAGTAAGAAAAACGATGCAGAAAATCGCACAAAAAAATAAAGTATTCCCGGTTGTCTTCAGAGGTGCAGGAGCCTATAGACATTTTATCCCATCGGTTGTAAAAAGCGTAATCAGCAAAGAAAATCTGATGACAGCCTATACCCCGTATCAGGCAGAAGTAAGTCAGGGAATCTTGCAGTCCATATTTGAATATCAGACGATGATCAGTGATCTGACCGGAATGGATGCATCCAACGCTTCCGTATATGATGGGGCGACTGCAGCCGCAGAAGGAATTGCAATGTGCAGAGACAGAAAGAGAAGTAAAGCACTGGTTTCCGAAACAGTGGACCCCAAAGTTCTGGATGTAATCAAAACATATTGTTTCGGAAATGGAATGGAGCTTGTATTTGTTCCTTCCAAGGATGGAGTGACAGATACAGAGGCGTTAAAAGAGCTGGTCGATAAAGAGACTGCATGTGTATATATTCAGCATCCGAATTACTGCGGATATCTGGAAGAGGCTGAGCTGATTGGTGAGATTGCACACGAATCAGGCGCGAAATATATTATGGGAGTGAATCCGATCTCGCTTGGTGTATTAAAAACACCGAAGGAATACGGAGCAGATGTGGCAGTTGGCGAAGGACAGCCGCTTGGACTTCCACTTGCATTCGGAGGTCCATATCTTGGATTTATGGCGTGTGTAGCAGCAATGACGAGAAAACTTCCGGGACGAATTGTAGGACAGACGACAGATCACAATGGAAAGACGGGATATGTTCTTACGCTGCAGGCAAGAGAACAACATATCCGCAGAGAGAAAGCATCCAGCAACATCTGTTCGAATCAGGCATTATGCGCGCTGGCAGTCGGAGTGTATCTGGCAGCAATGGGAAATGAAGGACTTAGAAAAGCAGCAGTTCAGTGTACTTCAAAAGCACATTATATGGCGGCACGTCTTCAGGACGCGGGATGCAGACTGGAAAATGAAAGAGAATTTTTCCATGAGTTCGTAACCGTATCAGAGACTCCGGCAGAGAAGATACTGGAAGCGTTGGAAGAAGAGGGAATTCTGGGAGGATATCCACTGGATGAACATAGAATTTTGTGGTGCTGTACGGAGATGAACAGTAAAGAAGAAATCGACCGGACGGCAGCAATCGTAAAGGGGGTGTAATGGATGTTAATATTTGAAAAAGGAAAAGAAGGAAGAGGATTAAGCCTCCTCCCGGAGTGTGATGTAGAAGTTGTGCTCCCGGAAGAAAAAGACAGAAGAGAAGAAAAACTTCACCTTCCTCAATTATCGGAAAATGAACTTAGCAGACATTACACAGAATTGGCGAAGAAGTGTCATGGAGTCAATGACGGGTTCTATCCACTTGGTTCCTGTACGATGAAGTATAATCCGAAGATCAATGAAGATATGGCGGCGCTGGATGGCTTTATGCAGATTCATCCACTTCAGCCGGAACATACAGTGCAGGGGTGTCTGGAAGTGCTTAAGATGGCGGAATGTTATTTGAGCGAAATTACGGGAATGGATCACGTGACCTTCCAGCCGGCAGCAGGGGCACACGGAGAGTTTACCGGTCTTCTGCTTATCAAGGCTTATCATGAAAGCAGAGGCGACAAGAAGCGTACCAAGATCATTGTTCCGGATTCCGCGCACGGAACGAATCCGGCAAGTGCGGTGATGGCAGGCTACTCGGTAGTCAGTATTCCTTCCGGTGCGGATGGATGTGTGGATCTCGAGAAACTGCGTGAGGCAGTGGGCGAAGATACAGCAGGACTTATGCTTACCAATCCGAATACAGTAGGACTATTTGATAAAAACATTTTGGAGATTACGAAAATTATCCATGAGTGCGGAGGGTTGTGTTATTATGACGGGGCGAACCTGAATGCGGTTATGGGAACAGTTAGACCGGGCGATATGGGATTTGATGTCATTCATTTGAATCTTCATAAAACCTTCTCTACTCCGCACGGAGGAGGCGGCCCGGGAAGCGGTCCTGTCGGATGCAAGTTGCTTCTGGCAGAATTTCTCCCATCAGTAAGTGTAGAAGGAGAAGACCGGCTTTCCTTTGTAAAAGCCCGCCACAGTATAGGCGAGGTAAAGAGCTTCTATGGGAATTTCTTAGTTGTTGTGAGAGCGTTGACCTATTTAATGACGCTTGGAAAAGAAGGAATACCGGAAGCAAGTCAGAATGCAGTGCTGAATGCAAATTATATGATGAACAAGCTGAAAGATCTCTATACGATGGCTTATGATGAAGTGTGTATGCATGAGTTTGTTATGAGCCTTGCAGATCTGAAGAAAAAAACCGGTGTGTCTGCGATGGATATAGCCAAAGGACTTCTGGACAACGGAATCCATCCACCGACAATGTACTTCCCTCTGATCGTAGACGAGGCGCTTATGGTTGAGCCGACAGAGACGGAATCAAAAGAGACACTGGACGAGGCGGTTGCAGTATTTCGGAATTTGTACGAAATGGCAGAGAAGGAGGCGGAGAGCCTTCACAGTGCGCCGGTGACAACTCCGGTGACAAGGCTGGATGAAGTGGGAGCTGCAAGACATCCGGTTTTAAGATATGAATTTTCATAAATAATAAGATGGAGTGTAAGAAAATGATCGAGCAATTGACTTATATAGAAACTGACAATACACATCCATATAAAAATCTGGCGGTGGAGGAGTATCTGCTTCTTCACTGCCGGGAAAACGAGTGCATCTTATACCTCTGGCAGAATCAGAACACGGTAGTGGTGGGCAGAAATCAGAATGTCTGGAAAGAGTGCCTGGTAAGTCGTCTGGAGGAAGATAATGGGCACATTGTCCGCAGACTTTCAGGAGGCGGAGCAGTCTATCATGATCTGGGAAATCTCAATTTTACATTTCTTGTACGAAAAGAAAATTATGATGTGTCAAAACAATTGGATGTCATCTTAAAAGCAGTTCAGAAACTGGGAATTGCGGCAGAAAAATCCGGTAGAAATGATATTCTTGCAGATGGACGTAAGTTTTCAGGGAATGCATTTTATGAAAAAGGCGACCACTGTTACCACCACGGGACGTTGATGGTAAACGTAAATATGGAAGACTTATCAAAATATCTGACGGTGTCAAAAGAGAAACTGGAATCCAAGGGGGTGGATTCTGTGCGCTCAAGAGTGGTAAATCTGTCAGAATATGTTCCGGAGTTTTCCATTGATCTGTTAAAAGAGAAGCTTCGGGAAGCATTTGGAGAGGTCTATGGATTACCGGTGAACACATGTGAGACAGAAGATCTGAATGAAAAGGAAATCAAAGAGCGGACCATACATTTTGCTTCGTGGGATTGGATCTTTGGTAAGAAACTGGACTTTCAATATGAATTATCGCACCGTTTCAGTTGGGGAGAAGTGGTGCTGCAGATGAAAGTAAAAGACGGAAGAATTGAAGAAGCGAATGTGTATTCAGATGCTATGAAACCGGATTTGATTCTTGCGGTGAAGAAGTATCTTCGTAATATCCGATATGAAAGGAATGCAATCTGCGCAGAACTTGGGCTTTACTGGTCAGAAGACCGGGAAGAAGAGCAGATGATGAAGGAAATCATTGCATGGATCAGAACCGTGGATTTATAAAGGAGTGCTTTATGGGAGAGAGATTTGATGTAATTGTGATCGGTGCCGGACCAGGAGGATATGTGGCGGCAATCAAATGTGCCAAAGCAGGGCTTCGGACGGCAATTGTAGAAAATAGAAGAGTTGGAGGAACCTGTCTTAACAGAGGCTGTATTCCGGCAAAAGCAATGATTCATGCGTCCTCTTTGTATCGGGAGATGCAGGGAGCGGAAAAATTCGGAGTCAGTGCAGAAGGGATTGCCTTTGACTATGAGAAGATTGTCTCATACAAAGAAGAAACAACGGAAAAGCTTTGCCAGGGAATCGAGCAGCTGTTGAAAGGAAATGGCGTAACTATTTTATGCGGAAAAGGAAGCCTGGAACAGGAGCATAAGGTGAAGGTGACCGGGGAAGAGTCGGAAGAATATTATGATGCGGAGCATGTGATTTTAGCGGCGGGTTCAAAGCCTGTGATACTGCCGATACCGGGGCTGGAACTTCCGGGGGTGCTTACGAGTGATGAATTGTTCCGGTTAAAGGAAATGCCGGAGAGTCTTGTAATTATCGGGGGCGGTGTGATCAGCGTGGAATTTGCAAGTGTGTATGCAAATCTGGGATGCAAAGTGACCATAGTAGAAGCGATGCCAAGGCTGATTCCGAATATGGACAAAGAGATCTCGCAGAATTTGAAAATGATCTTAAAGAAACGCGGAGTGGATATTCATACTTCTGCCTCCGTACAGAGAGTGGAACAAGAAGGGGAACTGTACACCTGTGTATTTACGGAGAAGGAACAAGAGGTTCGGGTATCAGCAAAGTATGTGTTGTGTGCGATAGGAAGGTGTCCGAATACAGAAGGATTATTCGGCGAAGGCGTGTCACCGGAAATGGAACGGGGGCGAATTGTTGTGGATGAAAATTTCCAAAGCAGTCTTCCGAATGTTTATGCAATCGGAGATCTTGTCAAGGGGATGCAGCTTGCCCATCTTGCCAGCGCGCAGGGGATGCATGTTGCGGAAATACTTGCAAAAGAAGCACCATCCGTAGATCTTGCCATTGTTCCGGGGTGTGTATATACAGATCCGGAAATTGCTTCGGCAGGCATAACGGAGGATGAGGCAAAAGAAAAAGGGCTGGAAATAAAAACAGGAAAGTTCATTATGAGCGCAAATGGCAAGAGCCTGATCACGAAAGAAGAAAGAGGTTTTATTAAGATAGTCGCAGAGAAAGAGACAGATGTGATTCTCGGTGCACAGATGATGTGTGCAAGGGCAACGGATATGATCGGAGAACTTGTTACTGCGATGACAAACCGTATGACGGTGCAGCAGCTTTTGCGGGGAATGAGAGCGCATCCTACTTATAACGAGGGAGTGCAGGAGGCGCTGGAGGAGATCCTCGGAGGTGCGGTGCATGTAATGCCGAAGAAGAAGCCGGCGAAATAAGAGGAAAAAGATTGCGTGATTTTTAGAGGAAAGAATCAGAAAGGAAGGTATGTGAGATGGGATTTAAAAGTGATATCGAGATTGCACAGGAAGCGGAAATGAAAGTAATTAATGAGGTTGCAGATTCGATCGGAATACCGGATAAATATGTAGAGAATTATGGTAAATATAAAGCGAAAATTGATTATCGCTATTATACGGATGAATTAGAAGAACGAAAAGATGCGAAGTTAGTCCTTGTGACGGCGATCAATCCCACACCTGCAGGAGAGGGAAAGACAACGACGACGATTGGCCTTGCGGATGCAATGAATCGGCTGGGCAAAAAAACAATGGTTGCTTTAAGAGAGCCGTCTCTTGGCCCGGTGTTCGGTGTGAAGGGAGGAGCAGCAGGAGGCGGATATGCACAGGTTGTTCCGATGGAGGACATTAATCTTCATTTTACAGGAGACCTTCATGCAATTGGTGCGGCAAATAACCTGATCGCGGCAATGCTGGATAATCATATTCATCAGGGAAATGCACTGGATATCGACACAAATAAAGTGACGTGGAGAAGATGTGTGGACATGAACGACCGTCAGCTGAGAAGTATTGTAGACGGACTGGGCGCAAAAGCGGATGGTGTGACCAGACAGGACGGATTTGACATTACGGTTGCATCTGAGATCATGGCTGTTTTCTGTCTGGCAAAAGACGTCTTAGACCTGAAGGAACGTGTATCTAAAATTATCGTGGCGTATTCCAGAGAGGGGAAACCGGTCACGGCAGGCGATCTCCATGCAGAAGGGGCTGTTGCTGCGCTTCTTAAAGATGCGTTGAAACCAAATCTTGTACAGACACTGGAGGGGACGCCGGCATTTATTCATGGCGGACCGTTTGCTAATATTGCGCATGGATGCAACAGTGTGATTGCAACAAGAATGGGAATGAAATTATCGGATTATATGATAACAGAAGCAGGATTCGGCGCGGATCTGGGCGCTGAAAAATTCATTGATATTAAGTGCAGAATGTCAGGACTTCGTCCGAATGCAGTTGTTTTAGTTGCAACCATCAAGGCGTTGAAGTATAATGGCGGTGTGGCAAAAGCGGATCTGCAGCAGGAGAATCTGGATGCACTTGAGAAAGGAATCCCGAATCTCTTGAAACATATAGAGAATATTACAAACGTTTATCACCTCCCGGTCGTTGTTGCGATTAATGCATTTCCGACGGATACGAAGGAAGAGCTTGAGCTTGTGCGTGAAAAATGTAAAGAGCTCGGTGTAAATGTTGCGTTGTCTGAAGTGTGGGCAAAAGGCGGCGAAGGAGGAGAAGAGCTTGCAAAAGAAGTACTTCGCCTCTGCGAAGGGGACAGTACCATGAAGTTTGTCTATGATGTGGAAGCTTCCGTGAAAGAGAAGATCGAAGCGATTGCGACAAAAGTATACGGAGCGGACGGTGTTGATTATACACCGAAGGCGAATAAAGAGATTAAAAATCTGGAAGCGATCGGACTTGGAAACCTTCCGGTCTGCATGGCAAAGAACCAATATTCCTTAACGGACGATGCGAAGAAACTTGGAAGACCGAGTGGATTCAGAATTACGATCCGTGATATTACTGCATCCGCAGGAGCAGGATTTTTGGTGGCATTGACAGGAGATATTATGAAGATGCCGGGACTTCCAAAAGTTCCGTCAGCGGAGAAAATCGATGTAGATGCAAATGGTGTGATTTCTGGATTGTTTTAAGGAGAAGAACAGATGATGATGCTAGAACAAAAAACAACAGAATTCTTAGATGTTTTGTCTTCGTCAGCGCCGGTTCCCGGCGGCGGCGGAGCGTCTGCAGCAGTGGGAGCATTTGCTTCTGCGCTTGGAATGATGGTGACGAATCTTACGATCGGTAAGAAGAAATATATCGACGTGGAAGCGGAGATGGAGGACATAAGAAGTCGCTTAGAGGCGCTTCAACAAGAGCTTGTCGGACTTACGGACCGGGATGCGGAAGCCTTTGAGCCTTTGTCGAGAGCTTATGGACTTCCGAAAGAAACCGAGGAACAGAGGATCGAGAAAGAAAGAGTGATGGAAAAAGCGCTCTACGAAGCAAGCGTTGTGCCGCTTCAGATTATGAAGACCGTGTTCCGGGTGATGGAAGATCTGGAAGTGCTTGGAGAGAAAGGAAGCCGCCTTGCGGTCAGTGATGTAGGTGTCGCAGTCTTATTTGCGCGTGCGGCGCTGGAAGGAGCTTCTCTTAACATCTATATTAATACCCGGTTAATGAAGAATCGGGAACAGGCAGAACGGTTAAACCAAGAATCGGATGAGCTGATCACAGAGGCCGGCAGGTTACAGGAGAAAATATATACGGGCGTGCTTGCTAAGATTCGATAGGAGGAAGCAATGAGTGTATTAATGAAAGGGGCTGACGTGGCAAATGCCATGAAAGAAGAGCTCATAGAGAAAACGAACCATCTGAAAGAACAGGGAGTTACTCCGTGCCTTGCCATTGTGAGGGTAGGAAGCCGACCGGATGACCTCTCTTACGAACGCGGTGCAAAAAAACGGATGGAAATGATCGGGATTGAATGTCGGATTGTGGAACTTGCAGAGGACATTGAACAGAAAGAATTTGAGAGAGCATTTGAAAAAGTGAATGATGACCCTTCGGTTCATGGAATTCTTCTGTTTCGTCCACTTCCCGGACATCTTGATGAAGAAGCAATAAAAGCCATGATTCACCCGGAAAAGGATATGGATTGTATGAGCCCGGTCAATATAGCGAAAGTATTTGCCGGAGATGAAACAGGTTATGCGCCATGTACCGCAGAGGCGGTAGTAGAAATGCTTGATCATTATGGGATTGATGTGACAGGGAAACGCGTAACGGTAGTGGGAAGAAGTATGGTAGTGGGAAAACCGCTTGCCATGATGCTTTTGAAAAAGCATGCAACCATTACGGTCTGTCATACAAGAACAGTGGAACTTGCAAAGACTTGTCGAGAAGCTGAAATTTTGGTGGCAGCAGCAGGTAAAGCGAAGATGATAACATCAGATATGGTAGGAGACGACGCTGTTGTGGCAGACGTGGGAATTAATGTGGATGAATCCGGAAATCTCTGCGGAGATGTAGATTTTGATGCAGTAGAGCCGAAGACATCTTATATCAGCCCGGTGCCAAGAGGAGTCGGAAGTATTACAACGTCGGTGCTTGCAAAGCATGTGGTATGTGCTGCAATGAGACAGGCGGAAAATGAATAAAATAATTGCTGTATAGCTCCATTGCGAAACAGGTTCCCCCTTTGCAGTGGAGCTAAAACTATTACTGAATGAGAAAGGAAAACTATGTTATACGAAGAAGCAAGGGTATATTTGGATAGTGTATCAAAATACGGAAGTGTACTTGGTCTTGACAGTATAAAAAATTTGTTAGAAGAGTTGGGAAATCCACAAAAAGAGCTGACTTTTATACATATCGCAGGTACCAATGGAAAGGGGTCTATTCTCGCATATCTGTCTACAATCTTGACGGAAGCGGGATATCGGACCGGGAGATATATCTCTCCTACCGTAATCGGATATTTGGAAAGATTTCAGATTGACGGAGCATTTATGGAGGAAGAAGAGCTTGCAAGGCTCACCTGCCATGTGAAAGCGGCGGCGGAAAGGCTTGTGGAGAAGGGTAAACCATCCCCGACGGTATTTGAGATAGAGACGGCGATCGCCTTTTTGTATTTCAAGGAAAGCGGGTGTGATTTTGTTGTATTGGAGTCCGGTTTGGGCGGACTGATGGATGCGACCAATGTGATTGGGAATCCGAAGCTGTGTGTGTTTGCGTCTGTGAGTATGGATCACATCGGAGTTCTTGGAAATACATTGGAAGAAATTGCAAGGGACAAAGCGGGAATCATCAAGAAGGGTGCCGAGGTGGTTACCGGAAGACAGGCTGCGTGTGTGAAGAGCGTGCTGGAAGAGACTTCCAGTGTAAAGGGATGCCGGATAACGGAGGCGGATCTTGAGAAGCTTGAGGTGGTCAGGCGGGCTCTTGAAACGCAAGCATTCACGTATGGCGAATTTGAAGAAATGGAGATTCGTTTGGCGGGACAGCATCAGATTGAAAATGCGGTTACTGTTTTGGAAGCGGTCAGGGCGCTCAGACGGCAGGGTGTGGATATTTCAGATACTGCTGTGAGAGCGGGGCTTCGAAAGACAAGGTGGCCTGGACGGATGATGGTGCTTGAAAAACACCCGTTAGTGATCGCGGACGGAGCGCATAATGAAGACGCTGTGCGGCGCCTTGCAGAAAATTTGGATATTTATTTGAAGGGAAAGAAAGTAACTGCTGTTCTTGGCGTATTCAAAGATAAGGAATATGAGAAAATGATTGGGATAATGACGCCTTATCTTGATTATGTTTATGCCATAGACCTTCCTAATCGGGACAGAACTTTGGCGAAAGAAGAGCTCTGTGAGGTTCTGGCGAAATATGGAATCGGTGCAGAACCGGCAGTTTACATAGAGCAGGCATTGGTGCAGGCAAAAAAACGAGCAGGAAAAGATGGCGTGGTACTTGCATTTGGTTCCTTATCCTATCTTGGAGAAGTGATCCGTTTGGAAGAAAATGCGGAAAGGAAGTAGAAAATGGTAGACAGAGAGAAAGTAGAACGTGCAGTACGGCTGCTGTTGGAAGGAATCGGTGAAGATGTGACAAGGGAAGGTCTTGTTGAAACTCCTGCGAGAATTGCCAGAATGTATGAGGAAATCTGCGGCGGAATGGAGGAAGATGCAAAAGAGCATTTGCAGAAAACATTTACGGTTGACAATAATGAGATGGTATTAGAAAAGGATATTACATTTTATTCTATGTGTGAACACCATATGCTTCCATTTTACGGCAAGGTTCATGTGGCATATATCCCGGATGGAAAAGTGGCTGGATTGAGTAAGCTGGCAAGAACGGTAGAAGTGTATGCGAAGCGGCTGCAGCTTCAGGAGCAGATGACAGCGCAGATCGCGGATGCGCTGATGGAGCACTTGTGTCCGAAAGGTGTGATAGTTATGGCAGAAGCAGAACATCTGTGTATGACTATGCGCGGTGTGAAAAAGCCGGGAACAACGACGGTGAGCGTTGTGGCAAGAGGCGCGTTTAAAGAAGACGAACAACTTAGAAATCTGTTCTTCCAGATGCTGGGCAGGTAAGCGATGATGGAGAAAGTGCAGAAACTATACAGGCATCCGCTCTATCGGGAATGTCTGGAGAAAAATAAAAAAGCAGAAGAGACGCGTATATTTTGTAAGCACGGAATGGAGCATTTTATGGATGTGGCGAGGATCGCGTACATATTGTCTGCAGACAGAGCTTATGCTGTTTCGAAAGAAATAATCTATGCGGCTGCGCTTCTTCATGATATTGGAAAATGGAAGCAGTATGAAGACGGCACACCGCATGAGAAGGCGTCGGCAGATCTTGCGGAGCAAATTCTTGCAGCGTCCGGTTTTTCAGAAGAAGATCAGGCGCAGGTGCTGGACGCTATCTTAAAGCACAGAAAAAAGGGAAAACAGAAAGAGGAAAATCCTCTTGCGGAGCTTTTGTACGATGCAGATAAACTGTCGCGAGCCTGTTATGCGTGCGAAGCGCGGGAATTATGTGATTGGAGCGAAGAAAAGAAAAATCATAACATTGTCTGGTAGACAATGAGACGGGAAGGATAAGGCATGAAGATAGGAAACAGAGAATTTGATACGAAAAATCATACTTATATTATGGGAATTTTAAATGTGACTCCTGATTCTTTTTCGGATGGTGGAAAATGGAACGACTATGACAGAGCGATGAGCCATGTGGAAGAAATGCAGAAAAGCGGTTGCGATATTTTGGATATTGGCGGAGAGTCGACAAGACCCGGACATCATCAGATCAGTGAAGAGGAGGAAATAGCAAGGGTTACTCCTCTCATTGAATCAGTAAAGAAAAATTTTAATCTTCCGGTATCTATCGACACATATAAGAGCAACGTTGCGGAGGCGGCGCTTTTAGCTGGGGCGGACCTGGTAAATGACATCTGGGGATTTCTCTATGATCCAAAGATGGCATCGGTTGTGAAAAAGCATGGAGCATCGTGCTGTCTGATGCATAATCGTTCGGAAGCGGTATATGAGAACTTTTTAGAAGATATGTGCGCGGATCTTGAAAAGTGTGTGGAGGCAGCTAAAAAGGTTGGAATTGAAGAGGATAAGATTATGCTTGACCCCGGGGTTGGGTTTGGCAAGACTTATGAGATGAATCTTGACGTTATGAAGCATCTTGATTTATTTTCAAAACTTGGGTATCCAATGCTGCTTGGCACATCAAGGAAATCTATGATTGGCCTGACACTTGACCTTCCCGTAACGGAAAGAGAAGAGGGAACACTTGTAACAACGGTGATGGCGGTGCAGCAGCGATATGGGTTTGTGCGTGTGCATGATGTAGAGAAAAACCGCAGAGCGATTCAGATGACAGAAGCAATTTTAAGGAGAGCATAATGGACTGTATAAAAATAGAGAACCTGGAGATATTTGCCAATCATGGGGTATTTCCGGAAGAGACAAAATTAGGGCAGAAATTTCAGATAAGCTGTGTCTTATCTCTTGATACGAGAGAAGCCGGAAAGACGGATGATCTGAACAAATCAGTGAATTATGGTACGGTTTGCCATCTTATAAAGAAGGAGATGGAAGAGCATACCTTTATGTTGATTGAGGCTGTGGCTGAACATTTGGCGGATGTGATTTTGACGTTTGATACGTGCATTCGTGAGGTGGAAGTAGAAGTTAAAAAACCGTGGGCGCCAATCGGACTTCCGCTTGATACGGTGTCGGTGAAGATTCGTCGTAAATGGCATGAGGTCTATGTAGCGTTGGGCTCCAATATGGGCGATAAGAGAGGTTACATTGAGCAGGCCGTAGAAAAAATAGAAGATACGAAAAACTGCCGGGTGGAATGTGTGTCGGAGCTTTTAGAAACGGAACCATACGGAGAGGTTGAGCAGGATCAATTCTTAAATGGTGCGTTGAAGCTTTGGACGACTTTCAATCCTGAAGAACTTCTTGAGCGGATTCACGAGATTGAACAAGAAGCAGGAAGAGAGCGCTTGATTCATTGGGGACCCAGAACGCTGGACCTTGATATTCTTCTCTATGACGATGAAGTGATTGGTGAGAACGAACTGTGCATTCCACATGTAGATATGCAGAATCGCCAGTTTGTTCTGGAACCAATGGTTGAAATTGCTCCATATAAACGCCACCCTGTTTATGGGAAAACAATGAAAGAACTTCTGGAAGATCTGATCTCCAAAAATTAGATAATATGTACGAAAAAGAAAAGACACGATGCTTCGAAACATCGTGTCCTTTCTTTTTGGTATGTCATTGAGAGGTTTTCCTCGTTGCATTGCAGTTTTGTTTGTATATACAAAGCTGGGGAATGCTCCTCTGATTGAAGAGGAAAAGTATATATAATAATTGGAGTTCACTGCTGCAGGACGATTCTTGGGGAAAATTGTCGGCAACAGCGTAACTGCAATAACAACCTTTATTTAGGTTGGTATCAATATAGCACTTCTTTTTTTTAGTGTCAACGCCAAAAGAATAAAAAAATATAGATTTGTATATTTATACAATTGAGAAGTAAAAATGTAAAAATACTTTGTGCGAGTTTAACAATGTACAAATGCGATACTGCACTATAAGAAAGCACACAAAAAATAACTTTACGGAAAACCGGAAATTTTTCGTAAAGTTATTCTTGATAAGAGTGGAATATACATAGTTTAAATAAAAAAGGTGAAAATCTCGAAAAACAAGATTTTCACCTTTTGCTTTATAGAATAATTGATGGAAAGATAGCTATTTGTTGAATGCCGGAGCAATAGGAGTACAAGCAATCTCAGGATGCTTTTTCTTCATCCATTGGATGAAACTATCGGAAGTTCCTTCGGTAAAAGACTCTTTGTCAAGCATAACGCCTTCAATACCATCCTTAGACGTTAGCTTTAAGTATGTCTTAGCTTCTTCTAATTTCACAATTTCAGACCATTCTACTTTGTTGTTAGATTTTCCGTTGATATAAAGGGAAATGTTCTTTTCCCCGAGAATGACTTTGCAGGTCCAGTTCTTTTCGTTAAAATATTTCTGGCGTGTGAGACGGAATGTCTTGTCTGCATGCATCCATGGGAAACATACACCTCTATATACAGCGACAAATACTAAAAAGACACCAATGGTTTTCCATCTTGGAGTAACAGGTGCCTGATCAAAATAGAACCACCCGAATATTCCGGCTGCAAAAATGATAACCCACAGATAAAAAGAGCGTAATTTCCAAAATTTAGGCGTTGCCCATTTAGTGTAACGCCTTCTAGTCATAACATATTCGTTTACAAACATAATATATTCTCCGATTTTCCAGTTGTAATGATAAGTAATATTTGAGTTTTTCCTTAATTATATAATGACCATCCATAGGGATGGCCATTATATGGATTGTATGTAAAATTAATATAATTATACAACAATTAAGCTCTAGCTTTTGCGTCTTTTCTAGCTGCGCTGATCAATGTGTAAGATGTCCACAGAAGAACTACACAGATTAAGTTGATGAGCCAGAACATTGGAAGACCTGTTACAACTTTCCATGCAATGAATACACCAATACATCCGCCAAGAGCGTTACCGATTGTGTGTGGTACGTCATATCTGTGTGTTTTAATAAACTCGATAGAACAAGCTGGCATCAGACATGCGCAAGATCCCATGAATACAGGGAAGCAAGCAGTAGCGTCAATGCCAAGTAACAGACATGTAGCCATACAAGGAGCATAAAGACCAAATCCAATATCCATAAGAGCGCCCCAAAGGATGTTAAGACCGGCAGCTACAATCAGCTTCCAACCTGTTAAAGTTGTTGCTGTACCAACCAGACCGAAAGGTCCAACACCTGTGTTTTTACAAAGCATAACAATTGCAAGTGGAATCATGATAATACCAAGAGACCATCTGATCTTGTTACGTGGCCATTTTGTAACGATTGTTGCGAATCCGAAAGATCCGATAGCAGCACATACATACATGATGATGAGGAAGACAGGATCACAATCTACAGAAGCTGTGAAAATGAATGCCTCAAAAATAACTGGGAAAGTATCACCAACATTCAATGTACCAGGAATATCGATATCATCAATCTGGTTAAATAATTTATACATGAATGTAGATGGAGCATAAGAACCGCAACCCAGTGTATCAAGGAAGTTGGCAATGATACCTACTGTGAAACCAGAAGCCCATTGCTTACCTGTTGCGCTTTTCAGAGCATCCTTACGATTCTTTGCAACGTCAACGATAAGTCCGATACCGGTTCCAGCAGCAAGAGCCCCGAATAAAATTTGAAGTACTAGTAACATAAAACATCCCTCCAGATCATAAAATATTAAATTGTAAATGGAACAAGCATATGCATATTGTACAAAAAATAATCATTGATACCCCGATTTTATCGCAGATTATATAAAATATGAATGCTTCTCTACGGAAATTTTACCAGTAATCTTGTTAAAAGTCAATGAAAATAAATGAAAAAAGCATGTAAAAACATGCTTTTTTCATAAAATTCACTAATTACATTCAAAAAGTACTATTTTCTCCGTGATCTTGCATCGTGGAAGAACAGAAGTGCGCAAATTACCATAACAACACATACGAGATAAGTGAGCAGAGTAAGCGGCAGGGACGTTACGATAAAGCCTGCGATCAATACGCCGATCACACCGGTGATTACCATTGGAATAGTAACGCCTCTTTGATATTTTCCTTCCTTAATAAAAGTGATGCCGCATGCAGGACAAAGGAATGCGCAGGAACCCATCATGATAGGGAACGCAACGTCGGCACTCATTCCAAGAAGAAGAACTAATGCCATACAAGGGGCATAAAGACCGATTCCGGCGGTCATAAGAACACCGAGAATGAAGTTGCCGATCACACCGGCTACGAGCATTGCACCGCTTAAACCTCTGGCAGTTCCGATGATTCCGAATGGTCCAACTGCATTGATCTTACATAGTGTAATAGCGGCTACGATGATAAGAGCAACACCCATAACAACCCGGATCTTCATAATATCCATTTTGGAAATAATCTTGGCGCCGATTACGGAACCGATGATTGCAGAACCGATCATGAGTACCAGTGTCAAAGGTTCTACATCAATCTTTGTCATGGTAATTGTTGCCTCCACACAAATCGGTACACCAAATGCCACATTCAATGTGCCGGGAATCAGATCATCCGGCATAGCCTTGTTGAATTTCCAGGCAGATGTTGCAATGGCATAACTTCCAATTCCCAGAGTGTCAAAGAAGTTGGCTACCATGCTGACAAATGCATTGTACACGGTCTTTGTTTTGTCGAGTTCGTTTTTGTGTGCAATTACATCTTTGAAGAGTATGATAAGAAATACTCCGGCAAAGATCCACATAATAATAAGTAAAATTGTTGCAGCGCTCATAAGATTACCTCTCTTTCTGTCTTTGAATATATATCAAGGGGATGCTTTCCGTCCCTGAGATATCTTTGGGAAAAAGAAAAAAGATGCTCTCGTGTATGGTGAGGGCATCTTTTTTAAACCTCTTCTTACATTATAAATCCTTGTGAAAAGAATGTCAAGACAAATATCACGTTTTCTAATGATATCCATTACAAAAACTTATACTAAAATATAATAATTATTATATCTCGTCATCTAACAGAAAATCTTTCGCATATTCAAGAAATATCTTCGAAGCCGGAGATAATTCGTCTTTGGAAGAATATGCAAGGCCTAAGTTCCGGTATGCTCTCGGCTTTAACGGGCGTACAACGAAATCACCGACCTGCCCGCGAAGCAGCAGCCCCGGAAGTATGGTGGTTCCAAGCTTGTGCTCTACCATAGAGAGGGAGGAGAACTCGTTGACAGTGACATAACGTATGTCGGGATTGATCTTGTATTGTTTCAATGCCCGATGTACATCGCTTCCCGGAGAATATTCCGTGATGATGAAAGGGACGCCCTCGAATGCCTCCATTGGTATTTCGTCATAGGCGGTAAGCGGGTGGTCTGTCGGAAGAACTGCGAATAACTCGTCATCCATGACCGGAAGGAACTGATAGTTATGTCCCTTTTGGTAACTGATGAATCCGATGTCTACCCGACGTTCCTGAATCCAGTCTGCCAGTTCGCCTTCTACGCCTTCTACGATTTTAAAGTGTATGTCGGGGTGCTTTTCTTTAAATTCACGGATAATCTTCGGAATCCAATGAATAGAACAGCTTAAGTATGTTCCTATCTTAATAGTGCCCACCTGAGCGCCTTTTAAAGAGGCGATTTCCTGACGGATCACCTCGTCCGCATTTAATAAGGAACGAATTGCAGGAATTAACGCTTTGGCATCTGCTGTCAGGGACATTCCGTGATTGTCCTTTATAAATAAGGAAAACCCTACGTCTTTTTCTAATGCCTTCATCATCTGCGTAATTCCAGACTGGGTGTAGCCGAGTTCTTCGCCTGCTCTTGTAAAGCTTCCGTAGTCGTCCACTGCAAGCATGACCCGCCATCTTTTGATGTCCATATGATCAACTCCTTCAACTTCTTTGAATACATGCATACATGTATATGTAATTGTAATACTTGGTATTTGTAATCCTAATACTAAAACAAAATTTCTTCGAGCACAAGAGAAAAATAAGGAAAAATGAAGAAAAACTTTCCCCGCCTGTCGAAAATGTGTATAATCATTATAGTGATAAGGAAAGAGGGGGATAAGCCTGATGACGAAGAAGAATGCAGCTTTCCAGATCTTGCTGCTGCTGTTTTTGACCTGTGGTACAGCGTTTTCTCAGACGTTGGCATTAAAAGCGAATATTGGAGTGTGTGCCTGCTGGGACGCGGTAGGGCTTAATGTGTATGAAATCTGTGGGCTGAAGGTTGGAACGCTTAGTATGATCTTACATATTTTGTGTGTTCTTGTTCAGCTTGCCATACAGCGCAGGGAATTTCAGGTGAGGAAGATATTTCAGATACCATATGTGGTTGTGTTCGGAATGTTTTTGAATTTCTTCTATTATGATATGCTTACATTTGAACTTCACAGTTACGGGATGAAGCTTTTATTTGTCATTCTGGCTTATATAGGGCTGGGATTGTTCTTAGGACCGCTTCTTCTGCTGAATCTGGTGACCATCCCAAGCGAGGCGATGTGCATTGTCATCAGCGGAAAATATGAGATTGATTATGCAAAAGTAAGGATATCCTTAGATGCGCTGTGTATTATCGTATCTCTCATACTGTCTGTATCCGGCGGGGTGTCGATTAAAGTGAGAGAAGGAACGATCATCGGGATGCTGATGTTGGGACCGTTGGAAAAACTGAGCATGAAAATTTTTGCTCCATTTATAGAGAAGATTAAAAAGATGAAATGACAGTGAAAGAGATTTTTGCGAGAAATGTTTCTTGTGAAAATCTTTTTTTGTACAAATGATTTCATCCACATTAAATCGACAGAAAATTAAAAAATGTAATACCGGTATAAGAAAAAATGATGTTTTCATTGACCTTATAGAGTGTAAGGGGTATAATGAAGAAAATGGAAATAAAAATTGATTTGTTTTATCCGTTTTATATTTATCAAGAATGGGGGCTATTTTATGGAGCAGAAGCAACAAAGTTTTAGCACAATAGGTTATATTGCGGCTGCGCTGGGCATGTGCATCGGTACCGGTAATGTCTGGCGTTTCCCGCGAATTTGTGCGGCAAATGGTGGAGGAGCATTTATTTTAGCGTGGACAATTGCGATGTTGATTTTCGCAGTTCCGCTTCTTTCGGCGGAGATGGCAATTGGTAAGAAAACAAGACTTGGAACAGTGGGAGCGTTCCGGGATATGGGCGGAAAGAAATATACATGGATGGGATTTTTCGTTGCAGCAGTGTGTTTCTTTCTTATGAGTTATTATTGCGTACTGCAGGGATATTGTATGAAGTATGCGGTCAATTCATTAACTTCTTTCCAATCGAATATGTCGACAGAGACAACATCGGCTATGTGGACAGCATTTACAGACTCTCCGGCACAGGTTATTATTTTCCATGCGATTGGTTTTGCGGCAGCTTGTTTCATTGTATATAAAGGAGTTGCGGACGGTATCGAGAAATTCTGTAAGGTTGCTATTCCGTTATTGTTCCTTATCCTTTTGGCATTGGCAATTTATGCGGTTACATTACCGGGAGCAAATCAGGGACTTCAATATCTCTTTACAATTAAGAGCGAATACCTTTTTAGTCCGAATACATGGATTCAGGCATTCATTCAGGCTGCATGGTCAACAGGTGCAGGCTGGGGCTTCATTATTACATATGCGAACTACGTGAAGAAAGACGAAGATATTCCGACAAGCTGTATGATCATGGGTCTTGGAGACAACCTTGGAGCGATTTTATCTGCGCTCGTTGTTATTCCGGCAATCTGTGCTCTGTCTGCTACACCAGAAGCTGCAAATGAGGCGCTTGGACAGGGTAACTTCGGAATTACGTTTATTTATATTTACCAGCTATTCTCAACGATTCCGGGTGGAAGAATGATTTCGTTTATCTTCTTTGCTGTACTTGCAATCGCCGCTATCACATCTTTGTTCTCTATGATAGAGGTTGGTGTAAAAGTACTTGTTGACTTGGGAATTGTCCGCAAGAAAGCGGTTGTATATGTTTGTCTTGCCGGATTCTTGGTAGGATGCTTCTCGGCCTGGTCATTGAACAATATCGACAATCAGGACTGGGTATGGGGCGTAGGACTTCTCGTCAGCGGAGCTTTGATCGCTCTTGTTGCAATCAAGTACGGTGTTGAGAAACTCAGAAATGAAGAAGTTAATGCGGAAGGTGCAGGCATGCATTTCCCGAAAGCTTACTTTAATGTATGTATGTATATCATGCCGGTAATCGTTGCTGTTATGGTTATCTACTGGCTCATCCAGACAAAGGAGTGGTTCCCTGATACATGGCTCAATCCATTTATCATACAGGACAATACAGGAACGATTATCTTACAGTTTGTGGTTGTTATCGCTGTCGGTCTTGGTCTTACGAAATTCTTTAATAGAAAGACAGGAAAGGGACCGATCACAAAGGACGAGAACTGTCAATGAGAATAGAAAGAAGGTAATGTATTATGACGACGGATGCAATTATTATGATGGTAATCACCCTCGTGGGATATGTTGGTGGATTTACCTACTTTATGGTAAAAGTATTTAAAAAGGAAAAAGGAAATTCCTCCAATAAATAATGGAATGGATTGTATTAAAAAAAATACAATATTCTTGAGAAAGGGCTTGCAAAAAGCCCTTTCTTCCTTTATACTAAAAAAGCTGTGACATGATAGCGATGAAGCGCGAGGTTGCTACTTATATATAGTAGGTTTTCCGTGGAGCGAATGTCAAGTTAGGAAACTGGCGACAAGTCACTGTATCACCAACATCGTAGAGTAATAAAACTCATAACGAACCCGTGAGTACCTCACGACACACACGGGAGAGTGTACAGTCACCGCTTGTCGTACTGAAGTTAAAAGTACGAAAAGGAGGCGACTTTTTTTTATGGCAAGTCAAGTAATGAGAATCACACTGAAAGCGTACGATCATCAGTTAGTAGATGCGTCCGCAAAGAAAATCATCGAAACTGTTAAGAAGAACGGATCACAGGTGAGCGGCCCTGTACCACTTCCAACAAAGAAGGAAGTTGTTACAATTCTTAGAGCTGTTCACAAATATAAAGATTCCAGAGAACAGTTCGAGCAGAGAACTCATAAGAGACTCATCGATATCATTACACCAACACAGAAAACTGTTGATGCATTATCTAGATTAGAGATGCCGGCTGGTGTGTACATTGATATCAAAATGAAAAACAAATAAGCAGATCCTATAATTTAGGATGAACGTCTAAGCGGCGTTCCGCTGTAAATCACAGGAGGTAATTATAATGAAGAAAGCTATTTTAGCTACAAAAGTCGGAATGACACAGATCTTCAATGAAGACGGAACACTGACACCGGTAACGGTTCTTCAGGCTGGTCCTTGTGTAGTAACACAGATCAAAACAGTTGAGAACGATGGTTACGAAGCAGTTCAGGTTGGCTTCATGGATAAGAAAGACAAGATTGTCAACAAAGACAAATCCGGAAAGAAAGAAATCGTTCACCGTCACGGTGTGACAAAGGCTGAGCAGGGACACTTTGCAAAAGCTGGAGTTTCCGGAAAGAGATTTGTAAGAGAATTTAAACTTGAGAACGCAGGCGAGTATGAACTTGCACAGGAGATCAAAGTTGATATCTTTGAAGCAGGCGACAAAATTGACGCTACTGCAATTTCCAAAGGTAAAGGTTTCCAGGGCGCGATTAAGAGACATAATCAGCACAGAGGACCTATGACACACGGTTCCAAATTCCACCGTCACGCAGGTTCCAATGGAGCTGCATCTGATCCGAGTAAAGTATTCAAAGGAAAGAAGATGCCAGGTCACATGGGAAGCAAGAAGATTACAATCCAGAATCTTGAAGTTGTACGCGTAGATGCAGAAAACAATCTTCTTCTGGTTAAAGGTTCTGTACCGGGACCAAAGAAATCTTTAGTGACAATTAAAGAAGCTGTTAAAGCTAACTAGGATTTGGTGAAGGAAGGAGGACATTAAAGATGGCAAACGTATCTGTTTACAATATCGAAGGTAACGAAGTTGGAACAATCGACTTAAATGATGCTGTATTCGGTGTTGAAGTAAATGAGCACCTTGTACACATGGCAGTTGTAAACCAGCTTGCAAATAATCGTCAGGGAACACAGAAAGCAAAAACACGTTCTGAAGTTTCCGGTGGCGGAAGAAAACCATGGAGACAGAAAGGAACTGGTCATGCAAGACAGGGTTCTACAAGAGCTCCACAGTGGACAGGCGGCGGAGTAGTATTCGCACCAGTACCGAGAGATTATTCATTCAAGATGAATAAGAAAGAGAAAAGAGCTGCTCTTAAATCAGTTCTTACAGCAAAGGTAGAAGAGAAGAAGTTCATCGTTGTTGATGAGATCAAGCTTGATGAGATCAAGACGAAGAATTTTGCAAATATCCTGAAGAATTTAGATGTATCCAAAGCATTAGTAGTATTAGAAGATGGAAATACAAATGCAGAAGTTTCCGCAAGAAACATTGCAGACATTAAGACTGCAAGATCTAATACGATCAATGTGTACGACATCTTGAAGTACAACACAGTAATCGCAACGAAAGCTGCTGTTGCCAATATTGAGGAGGTGTACGCATAATGGCTAACGTTCAATATTATGATGTAATCCTTAAGCCAGTTGTAACTGAGAAGAGCATGGAACTTATGGGAGAAAAGAAATACACATTTCTGGTTCATCCGGAAGCAACCAAATCTCAGGTGAAAGAAGCGGTTGAGAAGATGTTTAACGGCACAAAAGTAAAAAGCGTTAACACAATGAACTACGCTGGCAAGAAGAAGAGAGTCCGCGGAACAATGCAGTTCAGAAAGACGGCAAAGTCTAAGAAAGCAGTTGTTCAGTTAACAGAGGACAGCGC